>Ga0206915_1001_pt1 | contig 134314 bp, 118 predicted proteins | sample Alteio_BWOrgHeat_70_FD_152945 | JGI IMG/M metagenome (GOLD analysis project Ga0206915, IMG submission 152945) | Enriched cells from forest soil in Barre Woods Harvard Forest LTER site, Petersham, Massachusetts, United States -... | ecosystem: Environmental > Terrestrial > Soil > Temperate forest...
TTAAATAACAATGATATATTCCCTACATTATTTGCCTGCCCCTGCAGCGGCCTTGTTTGGTTAACCTGGGCTGTTGTATCGCCGGCAGAGTTATTAAAGTGGTAGGCATAGTATGCTTTTGCGGTTGTAATTTGTGAATGCGTATAGGTATAATTGGCCGAAACCCCGAACATACCAAAGTATTTTGTAAACACTGCCTCAAAACCATAATTGGTGGCCTGGCCGGTATTTTGCGGCTTTACAAACAGGGCGCTTGGGCTGGCATCCCTTGTTACAAAATATTCAATTGGGTTTTCTATATGTTTATAAAAAGCACCTAACAATAACTGGTCTGCAAGGCCCGGGAACAATTCATATCTAAGGTCAAGGTTATCAGCCTGTATATGTTTTAATTGGGGGTTGCCTATTTGTGTAAAATCTTCGCCCGGCAGTATGTAAGGAACAATTTCGCCAAAGCCCGGCCTGCTAATAGATTTAAAATATGACAGCCGCAGGTTTTGATCATCACTTAACAGGTATTTAAAATGTACGCTTGGTAAAACGTCGGTGTAATGTATGCTGCCATAAGCGCCGCTAAAGGTAAGCGGCATTGCGGTAGTATAATCCTGTTGGGTATTTTCAACCCTTACGCCTCCTAACAACTGAAGCTTTTTTACCAGCATGAATTTTGCCTGTAAATAACCAGCCCCAATTTTTTCATGGGCGGTATATGTGTTGGCATTTACGGCAGTTACATTACCGGTTGCGTCACCCCCTGTTTCAAACTGCAAAGGCAGGTCATCTACAGAAGTGAAAGGTGTACCGCTTGGAACTTTCGATTCAAGCTTATATTCATTATAATAATTATTCCTTGTTTTATAACGGTATAACCCGCCGCCCTCAAATTCTACAACACGGTTAAAAATATTTGGTGAATAAGTAAGGTTGGCATAACCTGCCCAATCCTGATCTGTATTATGCTGCCAAACGTGGTTTACAGTGTTTGAACCCGTGGCAATTGTTGCATCTTCAGATATTATTTTACCGTCATCCGCTTTTGTTACAGTAACAAAGTATTGATAAGTTGCCTGGTCGGGCAATTCTTTTTTTGCTATTGAATAAACCCCGCTCCAGTCAAACATTACTTTATCGCTCAACCGGTGTTCCCCGTGCAAAGTAGCGTTATAAATACTTTGCGACTGCCATGTGCTCCTGTTTTCTACAATTAGCTGCGATTGGGTGGCAGAAGAATTGAGGCCAACGGTAGTATCGGGCGTGTACCTTGTTTCATAATCATTTTGGTGCAGGTACATGTTAAACAGTGATATTTTGTTATTGCTGTTAAAAATGTAGTCTATTTTATTCTGGATGCCTACCCTGTTTGTTTGTGTGCTGTACTGCCTTACATAAGAATCAGAAAAGCTTGGCGTATTTGCGAGGGGAACGGGTGAAGGCTGCGCATCCTGTACCAAACGCTCAGATGTAGCCCCTTTATAGAAGTTCTGGTAGCTGGCAGATAAGATAATCCCCAGCTTTTTATTGAGGAAACGGTCGCCGGCTGTAAAACCGATCGTGCTGTTTACAGGGGCGGATACTTTAGAATAATGCAGGTTGCTGTTGGAAAAATCAGCTGAAGGGTTAGCCGCGTAATTGTTCCCGTTTATTTCGGCAGGCGATTGTTTGCTGATACCGGAATGAGGGAAAGATGTAAATGACTGGCTGGAAAACAATGTATTATAGCCACCTGAAACATTGGCGGTAAATAAAAATCTGTCGGGTGCGCTTTTCATCACTAAATTCATCGTTCCGCCAATAGCATCGCCTTCCATATTAGGGGTTAACGCTTTTATTACTTCAAGGCGTTCAAGCATTTCAGAAGGAAAGATATCCATTGGTACAAAACGGTACCTGTCGTCAGGGCTGGGTATCTTAATGCCATTTACCAGGGTGTTGTTATAGCGCTGGTCCATACCGCGTATAATGGCATAACGGCCTTCGCCGGTATTATCCCTTTGAATGGTTACACCGCTTACCCTTTGCAGCGCATTGGCCACTGTAACATCAGGAAGCAACTGGATGGTTTTTTCAGATAATATGTTCTGTACCATGGGAGCATTTTTTTCAAGACTCCTTACAGCACGGTCAGTAGTTTTATCACCACCTGTTACGGTTACCTCGGCCAGGTAATTTGAAGTTGTTTGTAACTGAATGTCTGCCGTGCTTACATTATTTCCGGAAACCGTTATCGCCACGGCTGCTGACTTGTTATATCCCACTAAATCAGCGTTTAACTGGTAATTGCCTGGCTTTACATTTTTAAGAACGTAAGTACCGTCCAGGTTTACAATAGTGGAATATTGTGTGTTCTCCAAACGAACAGTGGCGCCTGCCAATGGTTCGCCGGTTTTTGCGTCAAACACTTTTCCTTTGACCGTTTGTGAAAAAGATATTCCAACAATACCGGACAATAGAATACACAAAAATACCCTCAAAAAGCAGCTATTGGATGGTTGCATAAAAATTGATTTTTTTAATTCTTTTGCAAATATTTCGTTAACGGCAGCCATTACAATACCTTTTAGGTATTCTTAGCAATTTGATAAAAGTTTAATAACGATTTGGTTAAGATAAATTCAGAAATTCTTCAGATTTCCATTAGAATAAATTAATGCACGCGGTAAAAGGGGTAAATCGGTGAGTTACCAGTTTAAAATAAATGAATGCATATTGCTGTTGAATTGATATAAAGAAGCGATAGAAGATACCCTGGAAATTTGTTTTATAATCGAAAGCCCCAGCCCGTTACTGTTACTGTTTACTTCTTCTTTGTAAAAGCGGGAAAATAAACGTTTTTCATCTAAAGCTCCCGGTATCCCTGTATTGCTGATGGCAAATTGGTTTTGCCCGAGTTGAATAGAAATAAAACCGGAAGGCACATTATGATTGCTTGCATTGCTAAAAAGGTTGTTAAGTAAAATGTCAAGCAGCTCCGGGCTCATGTTTATGTAACTTTCCTGCAGCTCATAATTCACTGTAATATTGTGGCTTTGCCATAATTCCTGGAACTGAAGTATTTTTTCTTCAGCCGCTTCCTTCAAATTCAAAGACTGTGTGTTGTTAAACTGCTGATTTTCTATTTTGGCAAGCAACAGGAGGGATTGATTTAACCTTGACAATTTTTTTATAGCTGCATAAGCCCCCCGTACAAGCTCGCTTTGTTTTTCTGAAAGGTCTTTTTCCTGAATCAGCATATCCAGCTTTGAACGGATGATTGATAAAGGAGTTTGCATTTCGTGAGAGGCATTCTCTGTAAATTCTTTAAGCAAAAGATAATCACGTTCAGCTTTTTCAGTGGCAAGTAAAAGGCTTTCATTCATAAAAGCAAATTCTTCCGTTTTAGTTTTGGGAAAGCTGAGAGAGGCTGTTCTTCCCAGTTTAAAATTGCGCATAATGTCCATAGATGCATAAAAGGGTTTCCAAAGCCGGCGCAGCACAAAAGTGTTAAGGCCTATGGAGATGAGAATAGCCGCTAAAATAGTTGTTATCGAAATGGTTATAAGAGCTCTTGAAAGATGGTGCATGCCTTCAATCGGTTTTGCAACTGTAACCCTGTACCAATTGTTATTAAACCACAACGGGAAAACCAGTTTCCTGAAATTATGCATTTTCTTTTCCCTGCTACTGTAAAGTTGAACAAGCTCACTGCTGCTTTCAGTTTTTTGCTGCCCCGTTAAAACAAAATTTATCCTTTCTTCATCAAGCGGGTAGCCCTGCGGCAAGGTTTTATACTGCTTAACATATACGTTTACTTTTTCTTCAATACCACCAAGGTCGCCATCCATTTCATGTATAAGTATTACTTGTGTAAGCAGGTAGAGTACCAGGCTGGAAATTAAAAAAATGCCTGCCATCACCAGTAAATTAACCATCGAATATTTGGTTAACAGTTTCATTTGTTTTTAGCGCTTTTTTCAGTTGTGTTAGTATCAAATTTATATCCCATCCCGTAAACTGCTTTTATATAATCCCTGCAACCCGCCTGCACTATTTTTTTTCGCAGGTTTTTAATATGGGTATAAATAAAATCGTAGTTATCTGCCATATCAATATGGTCGCCCCACAAATGTTCAACAATAGCTTCCTTGGTTACTACCCTGTTTTTATTACCGGTAAAATAAACCAGCAATTCATATTCTTTCCGGGTAAGGTCAATCGTTCCATTTTTACCAGTCACAATTTTATCCTGCAGGTCAATTACAAGTTCGTCGGTAATGATCCTGTTTTTACCATCAAAAGATTTGCGGCGTATGATAGCTGCCACGCGTGCGGAAAGTTCCGGCATGTGAAAAGGCTTGGTTAAATAATCATCTGCGCCAAGGTTAAGTCCCTGCACCTTATCGTTCAGCGAATTTTTTGCTGAAATAATAAGCACCCCGTCTGCCTTACCAAGTTTCTTAAGCTCCTTCAAAATATTAAGCCCGTTGCCCATAGGAAGTGAAATGTCTAAAAGAATGCACCCGTATTCACTCTTATGTATTTTGTGCATAGCGTCGGTAAAGTCATAAGCCGCCTCACAAATAAAATTATCATTTTTAAGATATGAGCAAATGCTTTTGGATAATTCTATTTCGTCTTCTATTACCAGCAGCTTCATACAGAATAATCTGATTTTTTGTGTTATGTTGATCTGTAACCAGGTAAAAGTTATCACAGCGTAAAGCTTGTAACGTTGCTATGATCTGTTGGTTGAAGCAAAATTAGGCGCCTTATGACACAGGCAATCCAATTAGCAGGGAATATTAAAATATCACAAAAAATTAATATTAGCCCCCGGATGTTATTCTTGTTTTTTTATTCTCTACCCTTACGTCTTCCGGCGCTTTGATATAGTAATTACCAGCCTTAACCGCCGCAGTTTTTTGCTTACTGTTTTTTTATTGATGTAATAAATATAGCCAAATGATACATTGTTAGTTGCAGGGAAACCACTGCTTTATGGTTGATCTATAAAAAAATATTGCCAAAAATTTGGTATTTTTTAAAAAATGTTAATAGCTTTAACCTGCTTTTTAAACCTATTCAAAAACACCGCCATGAAAAACGCCATATGTACCATTTTTGGTGTATTTTTTTTGCTGTCGCTTTCTCCGGATCTTTCATTTTCGCAGGACACAATCCCCAATATAGTTAATGCCACAGGTGGACATTATAGCAACACCACCGCCCAATTAGATTTTTCCGTTGGGGAAGTATCAATCACCCCTTTATCATCTGCCCAAAATATTATAAGTGTTGGCTTTTTGCAGCCACCCTTTGCTGCAACGCTGGCTATCAGCCTTATAGATTTTACAGGTACACTAACACCCGCAGGGCAGGTTGCGCTAAGCTGGAGCACAGAACAGGAAATAAACAATAATCATTTTGATGTAGAAAGATCAGCAGACGGTATATCATTCGTAAAGCTATTAACTGTTGCAGGCAGCGGCAATTCAGTTATACAACAGGACTATAAAGCGATTGACCCGTCACCTTTTAATAATGTAACTTATTACAGGTTAAAGCAGGTAAATAATGATGGTTCATTCACTTATTCAAGGGTCATAGCTATTACAACAGGCACGGGAGGTACCAGCTTTGTGGTATCGCCCAATCCGTTCGCAACAAGCATTAATATCAGGCCTTCAGGGCAAAAGCCGTTCCTTGTAAAAATATATGATATGGGCGGCAGGCTTGTTACCCAAAACAATTATCCGGGTGCGCAAACAAGCATTGATCTTTCAGCTCTCGCAAGCGGGATGTACTTTTTAAGATTGTATAGTAAGGATGGCAATTTTATTCAATCGATAAAGATCACTAAACAATAAAACAATTTATTCTAAAACCTAACAATATGAAAAAACATGTACTCAGCAGCGGCTTATTGCTTTGCTTTTCACTTTTTATTACAGTGGTGCATAGCCAGGCTCCGGGCAGTTTTAATTACCAGGGCATTGCCCGCAATCATTCAGGTTCGCCCCTTGCGAACAAATTAATTAACATACAAGCCAGCATTTTGGAGGATAGCAGCACCGGCACAAGTGTTTACACTGAATCGCAAACCACAACAACTACCGCGCTGGGCTATTTTACTGTGCAAATAGGCAATGGCACCCCGTCCCTTGGTACATTTAATGCAATAAACTGGAACAATAATAAAAGCAAATGGCTGCAAATTTCAATAGACCCTGCAGGTGGAACAAATTTTACCTTAATGGGTAGCAGCCAATTAGTAAGCGTTCCCTTCGCCCTTTACGCCGCGAAAAGTGGTAGCGCCCCAACCAATTTAAAGGCTGAGACTCCGTTAAGTATATCTCATGATAGTGTGCTTATAAACCCGGGCACTACTGTTGGCGACTTAATAAGCTGGGATGGTAATAACTGGGTAGCAACGCAACCACGCGCTGAATTGCCCGATACCAGCATTACTATTAACAACCTGCAGCCGTACCTCGCACTCAATTATTGTATCGCTTTACAAGGTATATATCCTTCAAGAAATGACGGGGACCCTTTCCTGGGAGAGATAGAATTGTTCGCTTTTAATTTTAACCCAAAAGGCTGGGCTTATTGCGATGGGTCGTTATACTCAATCAGTCAAAATACAGCATTATTTTCTCTGTTAGGTACTTTTTACGGGGGGGATGGCGTAACAACATTTGCATTGCCCGATCTAAGAAGCAGGGTACCTGTTGATGCGGGGCAGGGGTCGGGCCTTCAGAATTATAATATTGGCCAGAATGGCGGTACAGAATCAAATACTATAACTATTCATAGATAACAATATAATTTATAGAATTTTTCAATGTAACTTTTCTGCAAGGAGAGGATGAATGACTATGCTTTTTTTTAAAAGATACCTGCCATTTTTACTGCTGTTTTTTAGTTGTACCTGTTGTTTTTCGCAAAGCAATAATCCATTAAAGGGACAAGCCATACTTGTAAAAATTACAGAACAAAAAGATACCGGTTTTATTAATACGCTTTGTAACAATTCAAATAGCAGGTGGAACAAAATATCAAAACATTTTACATTTATTGCTGTTAAAAGAGCAAGCCTGTTAAGTAATGATAAGCGAATGGGCAGATGGCTTGAAATAACATTCGCCCCTGATAAAGATTCCCTGCAATTAGTGAATACTTTAAAGCAATTACCTTTTATAGCCTGTGTGCAAAATGTTCCCGGGCAGCTTCTCCCCTGTTCATCATCATCTGATACTCTTGTTTCATCAACCGGCGCGTTGCCGTGGTACCTGGAGCAAACGCATATCCCTGCTTTATGGAAACTTACAAAGAAACGTAATATTAAAGTGGCGGTGATAGATGATGGCATAAGGCTTACACACAAAGATATTGCAGGCCGTATATGGACCAACCCCAATGAAATAGCAGGCAACAATAAAGATGATGATGGCGATGGGTTTATTGACGATATACATGGATGGGATGTAAGTGATGATGATAACGATGTTTCGCCACCCGAAAACCGCCTGCAGGATTTTTATCATGGTACCCACATTGCCGGAATAATAGCTTTGGCCACACCACGTATGGCGGATGATAAATTCGGGATCTATATAATACCTGTAAAATGCTTGTCAGATAATGCAAAATTAACCTACCTGAAAGATGGCTATAAAGGTATTGAATATGCTATAAAAGCCGGTGCTGATATCATCAATTGCTCATGGGGCGGGGGTGAGTTCTCTCAATATGAAAAAGACTTGTTACAGGCTGCTGCAGATAAGAATATTCTTATCATTGCCTCGGCTGGCAATTACCCAACAGAACAAATACAATACCCCGCGGGAGGCAAAAATGTTATAGCCATAACTGGCCTTGACAGCAATAATATAAAGCCTCACAATTTTAATTACGGTTCTTTTATAGGCCTCAGCGCACCTGGCGTAAATATTTTGGGCGCGAGTGTAATGGACGATTCTTCAAGGACTGTTTCAACAGGCACTTCTGAGGCCACGCCCATTGTTACCTCCATTGCTGCTTTATTAATGGCCTGCTATCCTGAATTAAAGGCGAAAGATGTAGAAATGATATTGAAGAACTGCGCGACACCTGTTGATGAATTGAATGCTGAATACGCCGGCAAATTAGGCGCTGGCTTAGTTGATGCGTCTAAAGCCATACAGCTACTGTCGCAAGGTTTACCAACCAACAACCCGGAAGTAACAACAAACGCAAAAGGGTATCTTTTGTTTAACAAAAACAACAGCGCCAAAACAAAACAACAGGCCTGGTTCATTCATCCATACGGGCATTACCGCGGCATACGGGTGTATATGCCACCCTCTTTTTCAAAAAGTAAAGGCAGCATCAGTTTATATAAAACTTCGGTTACAGACAGTAACCTCATTAACAGTTACAGCCTGCAGCAATTGCCGGATAGTTCTTTTATGGCACAAGATTCTTTATGGGTAGTTTTAAAGGCAGATAAACTGCAAAAAGATTTTAACCTCTCCATCTCATACACGGCGGAAACAGTTGATTCAAGTTGTTTGTATTGCAGCGGCACTAAAGTATTTACAGCTTCATCAGGAACATTCAGTGATGGAAGCAAAGAAAATAATTATGCAGGAAGGGAAAGCTGCAAATGGCTGATACAAGCCCCGCCGGGCAAAAAAATCACACTTGAGTTTACGGCGTTTGATACCGAACCACGGGTTGACTTTGTTTATGTTTTTGACGGCGACCAAACCAATGGAAAAATACTTGCATTATACAGTGGCCCCAATATACCACCACCTGTTATATCCCGCCACAACAAAATGCTGGTATGGTTTGTAACCAGCGAAACCGTGCATGGCAAAGGCTGGGATGCGAAATACAGTATTCAATAAAACTATTCTCATTTTACCTGTATCCCATTGCCTGAAGGTTAAATAATTCGGCATAGCGGCCATTTTTGTTAAGCAATTCCTGGTGGCTGCCAATTTCGATAAGGGTTCCTTTTTCAAGCACTATTATGCGGTCTGCCATCCTAACAGTAGAAAACCTATGCGAAATAATAACAGCCGACTTGTCTTTGGTAAGATCAGCAAAGCGCTGAAAAACCTCATATTCAGCCCTTGCATCCAATGCTGCTGTGGGTTCATCAAGTATTAAAAGCTGTGCATCGCGCATATAAGCCCTTGCGAGTGCAATTTTCTGCCACTCCCCTCCTGACAGTTCAATACCATCATTAAAACGGCGGCCTAAAGCCTGGTCGAACTTATGCGGCAATTTTTCCGCTAATGTATCGGCAAGGCTTTTCTTCGCAGAGGCTTTAATAAGATCTCTGTTATCCGTTTCTTTAATATTACCAACAGCAATATTTTGGGCAAAGCTCATTTGATAACGCAGGTAATCCTGGAAAATAATGCCTATATGTGTTCTTAACTCTAAAAGGCCATATTCCCGTAAGTCATACCCGTCTAATAATATGCGCCCTTCCACAGGGTCGTATAAACGTGCCAGCAGTTTAACAAGGGTGGTTTTACCTGCCCCGTTCTCTCCCACCAGCGCAAGTTTTTCACCCGGGTGAAGCGTGAAATTCAAATGCCTGTTGGCCCATGTTTCTGAGTTTAAATAACGAAAACCCACGTCTTCAAAAGTAAAGCCCTGTTTAATGGGATTAGGAAATTTACGGGGATTCGCTTTAACCTCTATGCGGGGCTTTATCTCAAAAAAGTCAAAAAAGTCGCGCAGATAAATAGCCCCCTGCGATACGCTGGTAAATCGTGTCAAAATGCCTTCCAGCAAGCTTCGCATCTGCCTGAAGGAGCCTGCAAGGAACGTTAGATCACCGATAGATAAATGCCCCGTAATGGTTTTTAAGATGATGATGATGTAAGCTGCATAGTAACCCAGGCTCCCCAGCATGGCAAACACCGTTCCCCATACCGAACGCTGGGTGGAGATGCGGCGGTTGGCAAAATAAAACCGCGTGGACAGTTCTTTAAACCGGTTGATAAGAAAGCCTGATAGATCAAATATTTTTACCTCTTTGGCTGTTTCATCACTGGCGCCGAGATAGCGTATATAATCCAACTCGCGGCGCTCGGGCGTTTGCCGCCTGCTAAGCGAATAGGTTTGATCGTTGAAATAAGATTCTCCCAGGAAAGCCGGTACAATGGCAATCAACAACAGTAAAATAAGCCAGGGGTTAAATGCCATTAAACCCACTGCTAAAAAGACCATTGTTATCAGGTCCTGCACCTGGCTTAATACCTGCGAAAGCAAAACAGTGCGGCCGATGGTTTGCTGCCTTGCACGTTCCAGCTTGTCATAAAAAACAGAATCCTCAAATTGGTCAAGGTCAAGCGTTGCAGCATGTTGCATGATCTTGATGGAAGTATGGTTGGAGAACAGGTCGCCAAGTAAACTATCTAACAAAGTAATAAGGCGCGCCAGCCCGTCAGATAAAATCGCCAGCCCGAATTCTATTGCTACCAATTGCCATAAATGGGTATGTGAAAGAGGCTTATTTGAACGGTTAAGCATTACTACCTGGTCAACAATAAGTTTTCCCACATATAAAATTGCAAGCGGCAGCATTGATTTAAGAATGCGCAAAACAGCATCTGCTACCGTCATCCACCGGCTTGATTCCCATACCAGCTTAAAGAACGCGGGCAGGTTACGAAGCGCGTCGAGGCGCTGCTTAAAAGTTACCTGTTCTGTTTTTAATTTTTTATCCGGCCCCTTTGTAAAAAGCCCTTTCCAAAAATTCATCGGTGCAAATTAGGAAAATAGCTAAAGAGTGTAAAAGAAGGCATTTATGAAAGACGGAAAGAAAATAGGACAACGCAAAATATTTCACGAATTAAAATTTTAAACCACGAATTGATCTCAACCACGAATTGAGACGAATTGAAGAATAGGCAAGAAATCAAACATTTCCAACCAACGACTCAATCAATCATCCGTACAACTTTACGCGAATGACAACGTTTTTGTACGGATAGTTCTTTAAATTAAATTTCTCTAACCTATCCTAAGCCAAATCCCAAATCCCTAAAATCATCTTTACACTTTTACGCGAATGACAGCGTTTTTGTAAAGCTCCCTTCTTGAATTAAATTCCCTAACCTATTCTAAAACCCCACCAAACCCTTTAAAATATCCCCGCAAATATAGTCTTCATAGACCTTTGCACTTATAAGCAATTTACTAAATAAAAGTGAGAATTCCAAGGATTATTTTGTTTATTTTAGGAGAATATTTTGGAAGAAGTTAAAGGGAATACAACACGGCAAAACATAATCCTTTGCGGTAAAATCCAAGATATTATTTAATTTAAGCTATGACTATCCGGCATTCAAATCTGAAAACAGAATTTCAAGGCGTTCGTTATGTGCAAGGCGTAGTACAAAACAACCATTCCATATTTCAAAGCATGGCAAGAGAAAACGATCAGGAGAATGATTGCCATATTGAATTTGTTAAAGACGGTGTTGCCCTGAATTATGGCGTTTACGCTCAAATTAAAAGTGGTGCTTCTTATAAGGACAATCAAGGCTATAAGATCCCTGCAGATAAGGCACATCTAAATTATTGGAATCAGGGACTGAACCTGACAATCGGTATTGTATATGACCCTGAAATTGATAAAGCTTTTTGGGTAGATATTACGGCCTATTTAAAGACTAATCCGCATGTTTTGCAACAGCAGTACCATTCGATAAGAGTAAAAGAAACAGCAGAGTTCTCAGAATTACTTTTTTTATCGTTTATGCATTACTGTTTTGCTTATAAAAAGGAATTTGCAAGTTATGAAAATTATGCGCGGAGCTTAGAATGGTTTGCCGAATTAAATCAACCTGACATTTGCTATGAAGGTTTAAAATCCCTGTACTCAAATCACAGAAATAAGAAAGCAACATGGTTTTACATCATTTCCAATTTCGGAAAAATTAAGGAAGAAGGAATCAGAAAAAATATCTTGGGATTGTTAAGCAATAACGTAACAAATCCAGATATTTTTTGGCCTTCTGGCAATGTTCATGATATGCCGTCGAAAGCAATGCAAAAAAAAAATCTCGGAATTAATGACAAAATATTTCAGAACATCGGAGGTTGAGTTGACTATTCCCTACATGATTGATGGCATTACAAGGGGGGATTTTAGCCATCTCATTTTCCTTGTTATCGGCTTAATTAAAGATTTACACATGATTCTTAAAGAAATTGCCTTTAAACAAGAGCTTGCTACCGACATGCGAGATTTTTGTTTTTGGCTTTATCTTCAGGTTGCAAAATTTCATTCTGTTGACGAGACTTTGAAAACAGCGAAGTTGTATTTAGAAATCCACCCGTCCGGACAAAATGACGAAGCAATAGTCGGGGTAATTGAAAGGATAAGAAATGGCGATTTGTGGCCTGTTGGATAAATTACTCAACTGGGGTTGATACAATACCATGCGTAAAGGGCAAATTACTAACCTGCCGTCACATTTATGCGATGAGTTTTTTATTCTTCCTTTACGGAAGATCCATCGGAAGTAATATGCACTTCTTTTTCCTTTCCATTATCTGTCCACTCCGCTTCAAAATAAAAAACACCATCGTCTTTTTCCGCTTCCCAGCTTACATCCTTTGCAGATGGATATTTAGCGGTAAAAGCGTTCAGCACCTCTTTAGGCACTTCAGTTTGTTTGATGTCGAATTCGGAAGAACAACTGCTTAGTAAAATTATAAACAATGCAATAGCAGGATAAACCGGTTTCATGTGGCGATATTTTTAATGTTAACAGAAATCATTTGGCCTTTAAGGAACAATATAACTATATTTTTTGGGATCATACTGTAACAGGTTGTTGCCAGCTATGTATTTCTGCCTGCACATGTTTTGCCCAGATGTATAGGGCGTCTAAGTAGCCCTCTTGTTCCTGTATTACTTTTTTATTTTTTTCCTGTAATTAGAAGGATTGCTGCCGGTGTGCTGTTTAAAGATGCGGGTAAAATGGCTTTGATCTGAAAACCCTGTGAGATAAGCAATCTCTGTAAGCGAGTAGGTTGATGTTTTCATTAATTCAATAGATTTTTCAATACGCTGTTTACGCAGGTAATCGCCAAAGGAAAGGTTATCAAAATATTTTGAAAATTCGCGCGACAGGTAAGCAGGATGTATATCAAGTTCTTTAGACAATTCTTTTAAGGTTAGGCTGGTATCTATCTGGTCCTGGATGATCTCCTTTAATTCCAAAGCCCATGCAGGCATCTTTTTGCCGCTTTTTTGTTTCAGGTATTTATTAAAAACCTCGATCAGCAAATGTTCAAAAGGGTTTTGCGTATGTTTTTCGTTTTGCAAATGCTTTGCCCAGCTATACAAAGCATCATAAATCAGCATTCCTTTTTCCAAAAGTTCCGGGTCGTCTTTGAAATTATACGCCAGCCCCGCCGATATAGCCCATAACCCGGAGGCTTGCCGTGCAACATCATGCCTGTCGGTATCTGCCCCTCTCACGATCACAGCAATAGTATGCAGCGCGGGGTCAGCCAATTGATATTTCTCCATAAAATAATCAAACGTGCAGCGGTCTTTGTAGTGAGTAAATTCAACACCCGGAATGTCAAAAGGAGTAGCGCCGAGCTCAGCAGCTTTTAGTAAAACCTGGTCAAACGGCACATAGATGATCTCTGCTTCCTTATCAATAAAACGTTTAATAAGCCAGGGGCAGGCAATACGGTCAATTTTGGGGCGTTCACGCGTGATCCATTTCATACAGACACTTCCTTTAAAGGGAGTGAAATTAATGAACTATTGATTTATGGGTGAAAGAATCCGGGAGCCGGGAAACCCTATATGTGCACACTAATATGCTGTCACTCTATTAAATTCCCTACCCCCTTGCAAAATCCAACTCAAAATCCCCTTTAATTCTTTCCATAGACGGATTAAAATATCCAAACTTTACTTTAGGAAACTCTTCGTGAATCAATTCCATTAATTGCTTTACGCCAAGCATCTCCCCTGTTTCTGTAGCGCCTATCTGGCCGAGATACCAATCAGGATCAATATTAAAATTGCGCCACTGTATCATGGTAAGGCCTGTATCAATTATCAATTGGCGTAATGCTTCGTATTCTTCAACACTATCGGTCATTCCCGGGAAAACAAAATAGTTAATGCTTGCCCATCCGCCATAGCTGCGCACTACTTTAAGGCTTTCAACAATATCTTCAAACTGGTAATTATTGGGGCGGTAATACGGCGTATAAATATGTTTACGCGCGCTGTTGGTGCTTACCCTTATACTGTTAAGTCCGGCCTCGCACAAGGCCCTTACCGCATCGGGTTTTGAGCCGTTGGTATTTATGTTTATGCTGCCTTTATTTGTGTGCTTCCGAATTTCGGTAATGGCTTCGCGTATGGTTTCCCACATCAGCAGTGGCTCTCCCTCACAGCCCTGCCCAAAGCTGATAATAGGGTAAGGCGCATGCATTAAATGCGGTACTGTAAACTCTGTGATCTCTTCGGCAGTGGGTTTGAAGGTCAACCTGTCCTGCGTAGATACAATGGTTTCTTCCGCCGGCTGAAAAGAGATGCAGCCAATACAATTGGCATTGCATGCAGGCGAAGTGGGCACCGGGCATTCCCACCTGTCTAAGGCAAAGTTTCTTGCTGCAGGGCAATGGTAAGTATTACAGCAGTTCTCCATCAAATGCTTTACCAAGCGGTTTTGCGGGTAAGCTTCCAGCAGGTGCAAAGCGCCGGATTGTATTTTTTTGTTGTCGTAGCCCGCATGCTCCTGCCGAACATCTTTTTCAATACGCACTGCAGGTACGTAAAACTGGTTATTATACCATCCTGCCGCTGTATAACAAAACAATGGCAACGTAGGCGCATTATCCATTTTTTCGTAAGCGGCAAGATATAAACCTGTATGCGCAGGCGGAATAAAAGCGGCAACCGCCCATCCTTTCTGACACAAACGCATTTCGCCGGTTTGCACATCTATGCCAATGCCACGCCGTCCGGGCAATTCGTAAAGGCTGCCCCCTTCCGGCAAAAGAATCCACTCATCTTCAGGCACCGGAAATACATCCCACCCTGCCCTGCCTGCCGCATAAAGGCTGGTATCTTCAAAAATATTCCCGTTACCATCTGAATATAAAATATATGGGGCCATAAAGTCACTAGTCGTTTAATTTTGAGCTTCATTGTACTACGAAATACGAATCAATACGAATATACGAATTGAAAAAAAGACCCTTCACTTTGCTGTCCTACGAAATACGAATCAATACGAATATACAAATTGTAGGATGCCGGTTTTATGAATGCATATACCATCGAAGTGTATTCATTCGTAAATTCGTATTGATTCGTATTTCGTAGTGATAGTTCACCAATTTATTTCACAGCGATAATCTTTAATCTGCAAAATTCGTTAAATTCTGCTTCATATTGTGCGGTAATATCAATACCGGCTTCTTTTTGAAAGATCTTGTTGTTTTTGCAATCAATGGTAACCAGGCCGTCTTTTATTATCACATTAACTAATTCCTGCCATGAGTACATTTTGTTCCAAAACATTTTTATAATGATCCCTTCATCCGTTACAACTATTTCCTGCTTTTCTTTTAACCGGGTATTTAATAACGCTGCCAATAAAAGCAATGCACCCATAAAAAGCCCAACACCCAATTGAACAAACCAATAAACCGCTGCAAACAATAATGCCAGATAGATAAGGTTTGAAATATGCCTGCCCACCCATGCCAAATGCAACCAGTAAATGGTTAAAATTATTGCGGCCACCATGCAGGCGGCAAGTAAAACCTTTTTTTGTAAAACAGCATCGAATGAAAAGATACCAAACGAAAGCAACAGCATTAAAAGCGGAACAATATGAAAAACGCGTGTATTATTTTGTTTGAGAGGTATTGCAAAATGTTGCCGGGAAATATTATCCATTACACCTTTATTCATTGCTTTTAACCATGTAATTGCACAGCTTCCATAAAAGCCTTGCGGCAACATTTGAATCTATATTGCTGTCGCCAACACCCACTTCCACAAGATCGAAGCCGATTAGTTTTCTGCCGCTGTCAATAATTTTTTTAAATACATACACCATCTGTTCGGCTTCAAAACCACCAGGCACAGGCGTACCGGTGTGAGGGCATAATTTTGGGTCAAGGCCATCAACATCGAAACTTATATAAACGTTTTGCGGCAACTGGTTTATTATTTCATCGGTTATATGCCGCCAGGTTTCGCCCTCGTATTGCCTTTGCTTTATTTGCTGGTCAAAGTATGTTATTACCCGGTAGTGGCTGTTACAAACATAATCCCACTCTTCCTCGCAATAATCGCGCACCCCTAACTGCACCAAACGTTCAATTTGCGGAAAATTTGTCAGGGCATTATACATGACCGATGCATGTGAATTGACGAAATTGTTAAACGACTTTCTCAGGTCGCAATGGGCATCTATTTGCAAAATGCCAAAGGAATTATATTTTGAGGTGAGCGCCTTTAAATAACCAAGCACTACGCTGTGGTCGCCACCAATTAATCCAACTAATTTACCGGAGTTCAACAGGTCGTTGGTTTGCTCATATACCCATGTATTAAGCAATTCGCTTCCTTCATTTATTTCTTTCTGGCTTTTGCACATGAACTTGTTCTTATCAACGTCTTCGCCTTTTGAAATATAGTTCATGAACAATTCCGCTTCTTTACGCAGGTAATCACTCTTCATTAATATTTTCTTTTCTATAGGCCGTATATAAAAGCCTTTGCGCCACCCGTTTGGCACGTCGGCATCAAAAACATCTACATGTAAACTTGCTTTGCAAATGTGCTCTGCGCTACGTGCCGTTCCTGCTCCATAGCTTACAGTAACTTCCCACGGAACAGGCACTAAAACCACCCGGGCGTCTTCTTCCTGGAAAGGAAGGCCAAAAATATTATTATCCGGGTTACCGGCTGCATTGGGGTTGAACGATGAAAGATCTGTCATACAATAGTTATACTTAAACAAAGGTGCAAGTTACTTGCTAATTTCTGTATGGGAAAGTTTGTGTTATTACTAAGCTTTATTTAAGGTTACAACAAGGCATTTACAATAAAAACAAACATTAGTTAATTTAGATTGCAAGCCACAGCAAATAGGAAAAGAAAGCTAATTGCCAACCGGTTATTTAACTTTTCATCAACCAATGGCGGTTTAGCAATACAATTAGTTTTGTATTTTCACTTTATGAAGAAGCTATTTTTGGCGCTTATATTTTCCACAGTCTGCATTTTTTTACATGCACAATATTCACTTAGATTAATCGTGACAACAGTTGCAACAAAGCAGGGAGATGAAATTTATGTAGCAGGCAATTTTAACAACTGGAACCCTTATAATGATACTTTTAAATTAAAGCCTTTTGGCCGGGGAAGAAAGGCCATTGTGCTGAAGGATATTCCCGCCGGAGACTACCAATTTAAATTTACAAGGGGTAACTTTAAAACTGTTGAATCTACTGCCAAGGGGGATGATATTGCCAACCGTGACGTACAGGTAAACAGCGATACCAGTTTAAACATTACCATTGAGGGATGGAAAGACGATTTTCCTGACAAGCCTAAACTCAGCACTGCCACAGCACAGGTGCAAGTAATGGATACTGCATTTTTTATGCCGCAGCTTAACCGTTACCGCCGAATTTGGATATACCTGCCAAAAAGTTATAACCAAACCAAAGGCAGATCTTATCCTGTTTTATATATGCAGGACGGGCAAAATTTATTTAACGAACAAACGGCGCCATTTGGTGAATGGGGCGTAGATGAATGCCTTGATACATTGCAACAGCTAACAGGCAAAGAGTGTATTGTTGTTGGAATTGATAATGGCGGTGATAAAAGAAATACGGAATACAACCCTTATGATAATCAGAAATTTGGTAAAGGCGAAGGCAGCCAGTATGTTGATTTTTTAGCAAAAACATTAAAACCTTTTATTGATGAAAAATACAGGACCATAAAAGATGCGCAGCACACCTATGTTGCGGGAAGTAGTTTAGGTGGATTGATCTCCCTGTATGCTGAAATGAAATATCCCGGTGTATTTGGCTCCGCGGGCATCTTCTCCCCCGCTTTTTGGATAGCGCCGCAATTAAATGATGATCTTGCAAAAACAAACTGGAGCAGTTTTCAGCGTTTTTATTTTTATGCAGGCGGAAAGGAAAGCGACGATATGGTATATGATATGGATAAGGTAATCGGTATTATTGAAAGCAAACATCAATATGAAACTTTAAGGTCGGTATATCCGCCCGGGCAGCACAGTGAAAAATACTGGAGGCAGGAGTTCCCGGGTTTTTACAGGTGGCTTGTGAAATAGAAAAGTCAGTGAGTCAATAGGTCATTAAGTCATTGGGTCAATAAGTCATTGGATTAAGTACGAGGTTAGAAGTGTAATAGATTGCAGATCTAATACAAAAGGGATGTCCTTCAATCAATCATTATGATCAAAAATATTCTTGCCATACTCATTATTAATTTAGCATTTGGTTCAGTAGCCTTTAGCCAGTTGGCGCCGCTAAAAGTCAATAGTAATTTGAATGATTGGGAATCATTGTTCACGGTTGAGCAAGCGAGGCAGCTTGATTCATCAACAAAAACGTTTAACGCGCAAACAAACATACCCATTGCATTAATAACATTTGGCACTGACAAAACATCGAAAGATGATGCAAATAATTTTATGCTGCTAACAGACAGCTTGTTTCACGCAGGCCGCAAGAGCGAGGACATGGCTATTTTTTTATCGAAGGAATTCAGGGTGCTTAATTTTAAGGTAAACAGCCCCAGCAATTTCGATTCTACAAAATTTACCGAATGGCAGGCAAAACTCCAAAGCATCTTTCTAACGGCTGCAAAACCATACATACCACTTTTAAAAGAGGGCAAATATTTTGAAGCAATTTCGGCAACCATCGCAGACCTCGGTGTAGCCCTGAAAAAACAATAATTGCAAAACAAATTGTTGCCTCTTAAACTTATTCAATAATGCCTTAGTCGTTTTTGAATTACATTTGGCCTCTTATCAGCCTATTATGAGTGACCAATTTCCATTAACAGGTATTAGTTCCATGGCCATACATGCCGGAGATCAAAAGTTTGGTGAATCATCACATTTGCCACCTATTTATGCTACCTCAACTTTTACATTTGATACCGCGGACCAGGGCATGAAACGCTTTGCCGGGCAGGAAGACGGCTACATTTATACACGCTGGGGCAACCCCACTTTTTCTGTGGCTGAAGAAACCATCGCCGCATTAGAGGCATTTAATATAAAAGATAAAGATGGCAGTCCGCTTAAACTAAAAGCATTTTTACATGCCAGCGGCCAGGCGGCTATGGTCACCATGTTCATGAGCAATCTTACTGCCGGGGATACTATACTTTCACATTTCTCCCTGTATGGCGGCACACATGAACTGATGCATAAAGTAATGGGGCAGAATGGTATTAAGACCATCATTGCCGACTTGCGTAACCTGGATATTGTTGAGGATACTATTAAAAAGAACCCTTCCATAAAACTGGTGCATATTGAAACACCTGCCAACCCCACCATTCAATGCGTGGATATTGATGCAGTTAGTAAAATAGCAAAACAGCATGGATTGATTGTAACTGTTGACAATACTTTCGCTACCCCATACCTGCAGCAGCCTTTTTTGTATGATGTGGATTTTGTGTTTCATTCCACCACTAAATTCTTAAATGGGCACGGTACCGCAATTGGTGGTGTATTATTAGGCAAAGACCTTGATTTTATGAATGGGAAGGCATATAAATGGTACAAACTACTTGGAGGGAACAGCAATGCCTTTGATGCTTTTATGCTTATAGTTGGAATGAAAACGCTGGAAGTACGGATGGAGCGCCATTGCACCAATGCTGTTACGGTGGCTGATTTTTTAGTGAACCATAAAGCGATTGAAAAGGTAAATTATAACGGGCTTGCAGAACACCCTGACCACGCAATAGCAATGAAGCAAATGAAACATCCCGGCGCTATGATGAGCTTTGAACTTAAAGGAGGCCTTGAAGCCGGCAAAAAATTTATTGACAGGCTGCAAATGTGCGTTAGGGCTGTATCACTGGGTACCGTGGATACCCTTATCTCCCACCCTGCCTCTATGAGCCATTTTGGTGTAGCAAGAGCGCAGAGGCTTGAATACGGCATTACTGATGGCCTAATACGTATGAGTGTAGGGATGGAAAATGTAGCCGATATTTTAAATGACCTTGACCAGGCGCTTGGGGGTTATGCCATGGCATGACCCTACACGGGTTCTTGCTGGCTTAAACAATGAAAACTGCCGAGGCCCCAGATAATATCTGTAGAGTCAATGCCTATCACTTCACGGCCTTCAAAGCATGATGCTATGATTTGCAGCGCTTTATCATCTTTACCGCAACGAAAGGTTGGAACAATCACATACTTATTGCAAATGTAAAAATTGGCGTAAGATGCGGGCAGGCTTTGGTCTTCATAAACAACTTCATCCGGCATGGGCAATTCAATGATATTCAGTTGCCTTCCGCTCAACACGCGCATTTGCATCAGTTGCTTAAGGTTATTCTGTAACAAAGGATAGTTCTCACTGCTTTTATTATCTTCCACAACAGCCAGCACCGTATCTTCATTTACAAAGCGGACAGTATCATCTATATGGCCGTCTGTATCATCGCCAATAATACCTTCATCCACCCATAAAATTTGCTCAACGCCGTAATAATTAATTAAATAGTCTTCAATTTGGTGTTGTGTTAAATGCGGGTTGCGGTTGGGGTTAAGCAGGCAGGCAGTTGATGTTATTAATGTTCCCTTACCATTAAATTCAACAGAGCCGCCTTCCATAACAATGCCAGGATAGTAAACGGGTAAGTTGTAATGTTTTGCTATTAGGGTGGGTATCACATCATCCAGGTCGTATGGCGGATATTTGCCTCCCCAGGCGTTATAGTTCCAGTCAACGATGATCTTTTTTTGTTCAGCAGCGGGGTTAATTAAAAATGCAGGCCCGTGATCCCTGCACCATGCATCGTTTGTGGGATGAAAAAAGAACTCCACACTATCCATATTTGCCCCGGCCTCAGTTATGTGCTTAAGTGCAAAATTTTTCATATTCTCATCCGCAACATTAATACGCACTTTTTCGCTAAGCGACAGATACTTAATAAACTCGCTATAACACGGGAAAATAGTATTGATCTTTCCCGGCCAGCTTGCTTCTTTATGCGGCCAGCTGAGCCAAGTGGCCTCATGCGGTGCAAACTCAGCGGGGAAGTAATAGCCGAGTTCTTTTGGAGTTGGGGATGACATTCAAAATTATTTTAGTGGTGTGAGGCTTAATTCTTAACAATTAAAATAATTAATATTCAACACACAACACTCAATGTTCAGCAAAAAAACCGATACGTTATGTGCGTGCATTTTTATACTTGAGCATTGAGTGCTGAATATTGATTATTACTTTTCTTCATCAATATATCTCTTTGTTATTGGCTGATAGGAGTCAATGCGACGGTCACGGAGGAAAGGCCAGTGAGTACGGTACCGGTCTGTTTCTGCTGTATCAATTTCAACCACTGCCGTTTCTTCTTCTTCGTGGGATGCCTTATATAATAAATTGCCAAACGGGTTACTTACAAACGAGCCTCCCCAAAACTTCATCGCGCCATGTTGCTCAAAACCTACCCGGTTAACACTTACTACATGTACGCCGTTGGCAACAGCATGGCTGCGCTGTATTGTTTGCCAGGCATTGTACTGCTCATTATTGGTATGCTCATCCTGGGATGTTGCCCAGCCAATAGCAGTTGGATAAAATAATATTTCTGCGCCCATTAAGGCGGTGATGCGTGACGCTTCAGGGTACCATTGGTCCCAGCAAATAAGCACGCCTATTATACCAAACTTTGTTTTAAATGTTTTGTAGCCGAGGTCACCGGGCGTGAAATAAAATTTTTCGTAATAAGCGGGGTCGTCCGGGATATGCATTTTACGGTACTTGCCGAGGTAAGCGCCGTCTGCATCAAGTACGGCGGTGGTGTTATGATAAATGCCTTGCGCTCTTTTCTCGAATAATGAAGCGATGATCACCACACCTAATTCGGTAGCCGCTTTGCCCAATGCTTCTGTTGACGGACCGGGTATTGGCTCAGCGAGTTTAAAATTATCATAGTCCTCCACATCGCAAAAATAAAGAGAGGTAAATAGTTCCTGTAAACAAACTATCTGTGCACCTTTTGCAGCGGCTTCATGTATTTTTTCAATTGCCTTATCCAGGTTAGCCTGTTTATCAGCTGTGCAACCCATTTGCACCAATCCTATTTTTACTTTAGACATGCGCAAAAATTTGAGCTGCAAAAATAGCGGAAAAGAGCGGAATAGCAGAAAGGTGAATAGCTACCACTCAATATCATTTTGCAATCTTTTTATGTACGCAGATTGCCTCACAAAAAAAAAGCCCGAAGCAAAACTTATTCTGCTTCGGGCCTAATGACTTTCTGACTTATTGGCTTAATGACTTGTATTTATTCCACTCCCATTCTTTTCAAAAACATTACATGCGATGCAACGGCCTGGTGAAGCCTGGGGTATTCAACATACACTACTCCATACTCCTTGCAAACCTGCCGGATGATTCTGCTGATGGCAGGGTAATGTATATGCGATATTTTAGGGAACAAATGATGTTCTATCTGAAAATTTAATCCGCCCACCAGCCACGATATAACGCGGTTACGTGTAGCGAAATTTGCAGTGGTTTTTATTTGGTGTATCGCCCATTCGTCTTCCATCCTTTCTGTAACAACATCCGGCATGGGGAAATGGGTGTCCTCAACTGTATGTGCCAATTGAAATATGATACTGATAACAAAGCCTGCTACAAATGTCATGGTAAAAAACCCTATGATAGTTGGCCAAAAACCAACCATCAATATTGGCAGTACCAGGAATAAAGTATAGCTAACCAATTTATAAGCCCAAAACCAAAAATGATCCATGAACTTCATTTTCTTAACAGGTATATCGCCGATCTTATGAGAAAAATATTTTTTGAAATCAGAGAAGAATATCCAGAAAACATGCAGCCAACAATAGAAGAACCAAAAATAAATGTGCTGGTACTTATAGATAGCATGTTTTTTTTGTGTAGGCGCCATGCGCAAAAATGGCCTTGCATCAATGTCGTCATCCACACCGTCAATATTGGTATAAGCATGGTGAATAACGTTGTGCTTTACATTCCACATAAAATGGCTGCCACCCAAAAAACCTAATGTTACTGCTGCAGCTTTGTTCATAACGGGATATTTGCTGAAGCTGCCATGTGCGCCGTCGTGCATTACATTAAAGCCGATTGCAGCCGTTAAACCACCCAAAACAATACATTCAAAAATTGCTTGCAGTGTTGAGGGGGTAAAAAATACGATATGCGTATAAACAGCGGCCCACGACAATAACAAAATAATGGCTTTACCCCATAATTTATAATTACCCGTTGAAGATTGGCCTGTGCGGCTAAAATATTCAGAGATCCTTTTTTTCATTTCTCCATGAAAAGAAGCATTTGTCTGTGTAAACTTTGGAGTATGCATTTTTTTGTCGAGACTAATTCGTTTAATAAAATTGTGCTATATTTTTAAGTTGTTTGCTGTATAAAAGCATCAAAAGTGGTTATACCAATCATTTTTGTGGTTATATACCCTTCTGCATATCTTACACCTATCCTTTTTCCAAACATCAACGCCCTTGACCTTATCACATCCATAAAATCCGGGTTGGAAATATATGTTTGCGGTTCGCTGTCATTTTCTGCAACATTGAACTGCGTAGTATAGCAAAGAACTGTTTTCATTTTTCGTTCAAAAGCGTCTGAAATATCAAACACAAAATCCGGCTTCAAATACCTGTCCTGTATGTAATGAAAAACGTATTTTGACCTCCATGCCTGCTGGGCCACACCATTGGATGAAGTTTCAATCTTTACAAGGCCTGAAAAAAAAGCAGCATCAGAAACCAGTTTGGAACTTCGTCCATGATCCGGGTGCCGGTCTTCCGGTGCATTGCATAAAACAATTTCAGGCTGGTATTTTCTTATTGCAACAATAACTTTGCGAAGGTTAACTTCATCCTGCTGAAAAAATCCGTCTGCCATTTCCAGGTTCTCTCTTGCATGCACACCCATTACTTTTGCGGCATTGGCGGCCTCTGCTTTACGTGTATCAGCAGAACCTCTTGTACCAAGCTCTCCGCGTGTTAGATCTATTACGGCAACTTTTTTGCCTTTTGAGACAGAAGCGATCAAAGTACCAGAACATCCTAATTCCACATCATCCGGGTGAACACCAAAAGCGAGAATATCTACCTTCATAGCGTTTGAGTGAAAAACGATTTTAAACACAAAGGTAACTTAAAAATGCAAGTGAAAGTGTTAAGGCAACAAAAACTTCATTTACGGTAGCCATACATGCGTTCAACATCTTCTACAATAGTTTCCATGCCGGCGTCAGCGCCTTTGGGGTCATACGTTTGCCTGAGGTTGGAACCGAATACCAGCGCAACTGTTTGCCAAAGGGCAGCGCTAACAGTGCCTTTGTATTCTTCTATTATCTCGTAGCAGTTGTTACCGGTTTCGCGGTAAATAAGTTTCATTAATATTTTGCCCTGGTAAACTGATAGTTGTGTTAATTTATCTCCAAACTCTTTTTTTAGTTCTTTTTCATGTGCATGAATGATGGATTTACGCTTTGCCTTGTCTGATACATTTACCAACTGCAGGTTTATTTGGTTCATCACTCTTGAAGCTGATATGGCATAGGGATAAGTTACATACACAGCATTGCGAAGGCGCGTCCAGTCGGAATAATATCTTTTCCACTTACCTGTAAGCCTCGTGTATAAATATAGCGGTGTTAGTGTTGAACATGGTATAGTATCGCCATTAGGCTCAATACATGCGTTAACCCGTATAGTGTCATATTGCCCATGCCCGTTTTGTGCATGAATGGTGTCCATACGCACTAAAGCGAGAGAAAAGAGCAATAAAAAGGGTGATATGGTCTTATACCTGGTCAATTCAGTAGAAAGCTTTTAAAAATTTACGAGTTTAACAGCGTTGTTAATACCCTAAATGAACGAAAAGTAGCTTTACCTAAATGTTATTGTTTTGATAATTGTAAAATGGGTTTTAGGTATAGATGGATTGGACATCATTTTGACTTGCCGGGAACATCACGGTATTTGTTTACACTGCTGTTAGTTTCGTCTTTCCCGTTCTTTGAACAATACTCATAATAAAGCCCGTTACCATTATTATTACCGCAAGCCAAACTATAGAGATAAAAGGAAACTGGAGGACTTTAAGTGTAATAAGCGGCGTCATGCCTTTGTTTTCTTTTACGCCAATCTCAAGTGTGCGCTTTTTTTCATCAGCTATTTTATTAAACTGCAGTACCAGGCCCTGGGCCATTACTGTATCAGGCAAATTTCTAACAGCATTTTGCTTAATTACAATGCCGGGTGTTACGGAGTATATTGAGCCTTCTTTTGAAATAACAGTCATATCAAGCATCATCGCAGTTTCACCGGGTTCAATAACTCTTTTATTGTTGGGTGGATTAACCATTACTTTGTTCAGCACTATCATTCCGTTGGAATAAAAAACAGTATCGCCCTCTTTCAATTGCACCGGCCTGAAAGTGGTTGTATCGTTTACTGAAGGGTCAGTCCATGCAGAAGCATAAGCGAATATATCTTTGTTCCAATAATGCTCTTTATCAGGATTGGCGGAAGGTTCCTGCCTGCCCTTATTTATCTTCATAATATCGGGGTATAGCTTAAACTTATTAGCCCCGTCTTTGCTTTCAAAACTTAATTCAAAATATTTTTTCTTATCGAAATCATTCGTTGTATCCCGCAGATAAGTAACATGGTATTTACCCATATCTGTTCTTACACCCTGAAATAAAGCAATATTTTCAGCAGGGTCCTGGTCCTTTGTTTTCTCAAATAAACTAACGCCTGTAGTATTCCAGCTTAGCACCTCTTTCCTGCTTGAAGAAATTAAAATACCCACCAGCAGCAACGCAAACCCAATATGCGCTACCGAAGCGCCCGCGGCTTTTAATTTTCCTTTTAACCCTAACCATATATAACCGGTATTGGCCACAACGCCATATATAGCAGCGAATAATGCAATATGTATGGCTATCATAAAGCCGGGCCCTTTTTTATCGTAATTCATAGCGCCTGATAAGCTAATGGCAAGGCTTATTGTAACGGCAATTAAAGTGGGGAGCCATATTTTTTTTGAGAAGAATGCTTTAGGTGTTTCTTTATATTTAAGGTATTGCGTTACCGCCGTGAGTAGTCCTAAAAGAATGGCGATAAATACCAGGATTTGATTGTAGGAGAAAGGCACATCTTCCGGCGGCGACATTTTTGTGCCAAATATTTTATTAAAAACCGGTACAGATGTTTTAGCTATGATAATAAGGCTTGATAAAAACAATATGAGTGAGCCAATGAACATCCAAAATTCCCGGCTGTAAGTGCTTTCTTCCTTGCGGATGGTTGGCATTGATTTTTGGCGGATGAAGAATAACACCATTGCAGGAATAAAGAATACAAGGATAAACGAAACTAATTGAGTGAAAATATCCGCGCCCACAAACGCGTGAACTGAAGTGTCGCCCAAAATGCCGCTGCGTGTTAGAAAGGTTGAATATAAAACCAGTGAAAAGGCAAGGATATAAAAAATATAGGTGCTTTTTAAAGAATATCCGCTGCTTTTATAGACAAGATTGGTATGCAACCCTGCGATAAGAACAAGCCACGGAACAAGGGAAGCATTTTCTACAGGGTCCCATGCCCAATAACCGCCGAACGACAAGCTTTCGTAAGCCCATGCTGCGCCCATCATAACCCCGGTACTTAAAACAGCTCCTGAAAATAAGGCCCAGGGCAATACAGGTTTTGTCCAAGTATGGTCATTATTAACCAGGCCTGCAAAAGCAAAGGCAAAAGGCACAATGGTTGATGCAAAACCCAGGAACAAAACCGGCGGGTGTATCACCATCCAGTAATTTTGCAACAGGGCATTTAAACCTGAGCCATCTTTTAAAATAGTTAAATAATCTGCACGTAAATTACCGGTGGTAATGTCTGTAAAGGCAGGTGCATTGTTTAATAAGCCCTCTGTGCGTAATAATGCAAATGGGTTAATGCCCACTTTTGTGTGAAAAAAATAAATACCGAGCAACATGGTTGCCAGGCAAAACTGGGCAAAGCTTACAACGGTTAAAACACCAGCCTCCCACTTTTTTGCTGTAGCTATTAATATCCAGCCCAGTACGCAATGCCAGAAACTCCATAGCAAAAAGCTGCCCTCCTGCGCCTCCCAAAGGCATGCAAACACATACTTTGGCTGCAAGGTTGTGTCGCTGTGCTCCCAGGCGTAATTATATTCAAACAGGTGATTAACTAAAATGTAATAGATGCAGCAAATAATAGTTATTACAGAAATGGTCTCCACAAGAAAAGCCGCCCTTGCAAGGCGCAGCCAGCTTTTTTTTTCGGCTAATATTTCAGCCCGGTTTGATTTGAAGAAAGCAATTGTTGCAACCAAACAGGCAACAAGTGAAAGTACAGCAGCAAAATGGCCAAGTTGTCCGGGAAATAAATGTTCACCAATATAGTTCATAGTTCATAGTTCATGGTTCATAGTCAATGGGCTGCTACTTATTTTGCAGGAAAAGAACGCTTCATTAAGTTAAACTGCCTTATTGACTTAATGACCAATGACTTTTACCAACTTTTATTAGTATTGTGAAGTTTGTTCTTTAAGGCTGTTTTTTGCAGCATTGGGATCATCCTTATATTTTGACGGGCATCTAACCAAAATTTTCTTGCATTCAAAATGGTCACCACTGATAGCGCCGCCTATTACAATTCGTTCGCTTTTTTCCATATCTGTTGGCTTAAGATCATGGTACACTACCTGTACGGAGTTGCCCAAAGTATCTAAAGCAGTAAAGGCCAGGTAATTAGGGTTTTTAACAGGATTGTAATCTAACGGTTTATTTCTATCCATTTTAACGCTCAGGGTTACATATTTACCCGGTTTTTGTTTGGCCGTAGCGATTGTTTCATAAGTAGAAAGATTGCCCATTAAGCTTATGAGAACCGCAATGGAAACGGCAATAAAAACAAGTAATATAATATGTATCTTTTTCATTGCACTGTATTTCGGTTGCGAAGGTAGGCTAAAAACAAGTTTGAAAGACCTGAGTTTAGTCAGTGAACCTGTTAAATTGGATTAAAAGGCGGTTAAACAATATGTTTTAAAATAGCCCTCGTAAATCTTTAAAATTTATTTCAAAACGTCCAATGCTTTTTTTACAACAGGGTCAGTTTCGTTGCTAACCTCATAAAATCCCTCATTTCGGTATATCTGCCTTGCGAGCAATGAAGGTAAGCGCTGCAAAATATCTGCCTTTGCAATCGCAGATATAGATGTTACATCAATTGAATCTTTACGTGCATAATCCAATAATTGCTGCCACTCCTGTTCACCGGGCTTAAACTGTTTATAAACATCATCCGGCGTTTTAAGTGTTTGCAGGTAGGCTTTATGCTGCATATAATAATTATAAACAAAAATGCTCAACGTATTCTTTACATACATCTGCATAACAACTTTGGATTCTGTTGTTGTATCGAAAGGGACAAAAATATCAGGTGTAATACCACCGCCGCCGTATACGATATGCCCGCCGGGAGTTTTAAAGGCCTGACCGAGATGCTTAGCCGAATCGCCATGCACCACCTCGCCATCATGAAACCGTTCCATTAGTTCATCTTCATACTCTTCCCTGCCTTTGTTATATGGCTTTTGAATGTTACGCCCCAGAGGAGTATAATATCTCGCTACCGTTAATCGCAATGCCGAGCCTCCTGACAGGTTAAATTGCTGTTGCACCAGCCCTTTACCAAATGTTCTTCTTCCTATAATGGTGGCGCGGTCCCAATCCTGTAAGGCCCCGCTTAATATTTCGCTTGCCGAAGCAGTAGATTCGTTTACCAATACTGTAAGCTTTCCTTTCTCAAAAACACCCTCTTTACTGCAGCGGTAATCTGTGCGTGGCGTTTTACTGCCCAAGGTATAAACGATCATCTTGTCTTCATCTAAAAATTCGTCAGCAATATCGGTAGCCTGCTCAACCAATCCTCCGCCATTGTCGCGCAGGTCAAGAATAAGTTTCTGCATACCCTGCTTTTGCAATTTTACCATCGCATCCATGAATTCAGGGTAAGTGGTTTCAGCAAATTTGTTAATACGTATATAGCCGGTTTGGGGGGCAATTATATAAGCCGCATCAATAGATGGCAGCGCTATCATACCCCTTTCGATAGTTAGTTGCTTTAATTGTTTACCGCGCAAAACAGTGATAGAAACTTTAGACCCTAAGGCCCCGCGTAAATATTTTCTTATTTCGTCGCCTTTAATGTGCACCCCTGCAATAAGGGTAGTATCGTTTACTTTTATAATTTTATCCCCCACTTCAACATCTGCCTTGGATGACGGGCCGCCAGGAATTACACTGAGAATATTAACCGTATCGTTAAACAACTGGAATTCAACCCCTATGCCCTGGAATTGCCCTTCCAGGTCTTCATTTACATATTGCAGGTCTTTTGCCGGAATGTACACAGAGTGTGGGTCAAGATGCGATAACAGGTTATCTATCACAAGGTCATTCAGGCTATCGGGCTTTATATCATCAACGTATCTTGTTTTTACAAGGTCAACAATTTCCTGCACAGGGCTGCTATTGTTGTTTTTGAGAAAGGCCATAGCGCCTGAGGTGTTTGCCCTTAAATTAAACCCTAAATACATCCCAATTACCATTACCATTGCAAAAATAAATGGCAACCACGCCTGTAATTTTTTACTTACCATAAAAAAGTTGCTTCTTTGTATCTTAAATAAGCGTAATTCTCACCTGGTCAACTTCCAAAAGAAAGAAATTTACTACCTTCTGCTTTGGAGAAATCCGTCCCGCAACGGCGGAATGGAAGGGATGAGGTTTTAAAGCGCGAATATCTGTATTAAAATTGAATTGAAATTGTAATGATTTGTTGAAAGGTAAAAATTGTGTATATGACGGTTAAACTGATAGCAGACTGCGGGGCCACCAAATGCGAGTGGTGTTTATTGCAGAACGGCAGCATAAAGAAGATATTAACACAAGGTATAAGCCCTTATTTTTTGCCGGCTGAAGAGGTAGTTACCTTATTAAAAAAAGAACTATTACCACGGTTAAAAAATATAGCCGTAGATGAAGTATATTATTATGGAACAGGTTTAGGCAATACATCCAATGTAAAATTGATAAAAGCAGCATTAAAAAAGGTTTTTCCCGGCGCACTTATTGAAGCCAATACAGACCTGCTTGGTGCGGCAAGGGCCTTATGCGGAAATGAGAAAGGGGTAGCCTGTATTTTGGGGACTGGCTCAAACTCATGCTATTATAACGGAAGAAAGATCATAAAGAACAGCCCGGGCCTGGGGTATGTTTTAGGTGACGAGGGCAGCGGCGCTTACCTTGGCAAAAAAGTAATACAGCATTACTTATACAATACCTTTGACGAAGACCTGAGGGCGCGCTTTGACGCAAAATTTACCACTTCGATGCATGAAATACTGGAGCATGTTTATAAGCAACCTCAACCCAACCGTTACCTGGCATCATTTACAAATTTTTTGGCGGAGAACCGCGGGCATTTTATGGTAGAGAACATTATTGAGGATGGCCTGAATGATTTTTTTTACTACCATTTGTATAAATACCGCGAAAGCTGGCTTTGCCCCATAAGCTTTACCGGCAGTGTTGCATTTGGGTTTAAAGATGTTTTACAGGAATTGTGCAGTACCTATGAACTTGAATTGGGCAAGGTATTAAAACAGCCCATGGATGGGTTGATAGAGTATCACAGTGAGAAGTGAAGATTGAAGGGTGGATCTTACAAAAAGGGCGACACTATTAGCGGAGATTAAAAAAACTCATCGTTGCCCATTCGTATATTCGTATTGATTCGTAATTCGTAGGATGTACCACGATTGGAATTTAAGAAGTTAAAATATGGCAGAATTTATTAAAGTAACAGAGCAACCATCGCATTACAGGCATTTGGAAAAAATGCCTGTTAAGAAAATTATTAAAAGTATTAATAAGGAGGATAAAACGGTTGCCTTTGCCGTAGAAAAAGCATTGCCGCAAATTGAAAAGCTTATTGAAGCAATAAGCGACAAGATGCTTGCAGGCGGCAGATTATTTTATATAGGTGCAGGCACCAGCGGCAGGCTGGGCATTTTAGATGCAAGCGAGTGCCCGCCCACATACGGGGTTCCGTATGGATTGGTGCAGGGTGTGATTGCGGGCGGTGATATTGCTATTACAAAGGCAGTAGAAAAATCAGAAGATGATACTGAGCAAGGGTGGATTGATTTATCAGAATATAATATCACTAATGCCGATTTTGTGGTGGGCATTGCCTCAAGCGGTACCACCCCTTATGTAATAGGGGCCTTACAGCAATGCAGGTTCCAGGGTATAGGTACGGGTTGTATTGCCTGTAATACAGGCAGCCCTTTGGCAATGGTTGCCGATTATCCCGTTGAGGTTGAAGTGGGCCCCGAATTTGTAACGGGCAGCACACGTATGAAAAGCGGCACAGCCCAGAAAATGATATTGAATATGATATCAACAACCGTAATGATACAATTGGGCAGGGTTGAAGATAACCGGATGGTAAACATGCAGCTTACCAACGATAAGCTCGTTGACAGGGGCACAAAAATGGTGATGGAAAAATTAGGGTTGCGTGATTACGATAAAGCGAAAGAAATATTGCTGAAATATGGGAGTGTGAAGAAGGCGATGGAGAGGAGGTCGGAAAGTCAGTGAGACGGGAAGTCCGAAAGCAGGAAAGCACCGTTTCACTTTGCGCCTTTGCGTGAATGATAGATTCGAATTACAAGTTTTTAAAACATAAAAAAATAAGTGGAAAGAAAAGAATTTAAGAAAAGCCCTTCTTACCAGTCGAAGAAGAATATTATTGCAGGGCGCAACCCGGTTATAGAAGCGGTGAAGGCAGGACATTTGATTGACAAAATATTACTGTTTACCAATGCAACAGGCGAAGCCATTTTTGAAATACGCAACCTTGCAAAAGAAAAAAATATACCGGTACAGCATGTGCCAAACGAAAAATTAAACAGCCTTACCAATGTACAACACCAGGGCGTAGTTGCGTTTAAATCGTCTGTAGTGTACCAGGATCTGCAGCAGGTAATTGACTGGGTGAATGAAAAGGGCGAAACGCCTCTGTTTCTGATGCTGGATGGCATAACCGATGTGCGCAATATTGGCGGTATTGCACGAAGCGCTGTTTGTTGCGGCGCGCAAGCTATTATTATCCCTGATAAAGGGGTTGGGGCACTAAATGAAGAAGCCTTAAAAAGCAGTGCAGGTGCACTGGAATTGCTACAAGTTTGCCGGGTAAACAGCTTATTAAAAGCGGTTGACACCCTGCATTTGAATGGTATTAAAGTTTTTACAAGCGAAGCAAAAGCAGAAAAAAAACTGTTTGAATTAAGTTTTACAGAACCTTGCTGCATAATAATGGGCGATGAAGGAAAAGGCATACAATCTTATATGAACAAGGCCGCAGATGATCATTTCAGTATTCCTATGAAAGGCGATTTTGATTCGTTTAATGTTTCTGTTGCAACAGGCATAATTTTGTATGAAGCTATGAAACAGCGGATGACAAACAAATAAAAAAAATAAATAATTGAATTACATATATTTATTGATATTTATTTCAATATACTATTGATAGTTATTCTGTATAATTTTGATATAAAACGTCCGTAAAAGGGTGTATTTTCAAATTACACTTTATAATAAGGGTTGCAAACTGTAATTTTACCGCCCAATTATTAGACAAGTTAGCATATGCCACAATACCCGAACAGGCAATTTTTAGATTTTGAGCAGCCAATTAAGGAGCTATATGAGCAGATAGACCAAACAAAAAAACTGGCTGATAAAAATCCTAAAATAGATTATAATTCTACAATTCAGCAACTGGAACTATCTATACTGGATAAGCGTAAGGAAATTACTGCCCATTTAACACCCTGGCAAAGAGTACAACTTAGCCGCCACCCCGACAGGCCTTATACTTTTAAGTATATTGAAAAGATGGCCACCAATTTTGTGGAATTGTTTGGTGACAGGAATGTAAAGGATGACAAAGCAATGATCGGTGGTTTTGGGCAACTTGATGGGCAAACGGTTATGTTTGTTGGCCAGCAAAAAGGTATAAATACCAAAATGCGCCAGCAACGTAATTTTGGCATGGCTAACCCGGAAGGCTACCGCAAAGCATTGCGCTTAATGAAGCTTGCAGAAAAATTTAATAAACCTATTGTTACTTTAATTGACACTCCCGGCGCTTTTCCAGGGCTGGAGGCCGAAGAACGCGGGCAGGGTGAGGCGATTGCGCGCAATATTTATGAAATGATACGCCTTAAAGTGCCGGTTGTTTGTGTAATAATTGGTGAAGGCGCCAGTGGCGGGGCTTTAGGAATTGGGGTGGGCGATAAAGTGCTGATGATGGAAAACTCCTGGTACAGTGTAATATCACCGGAAAATTGCAGCACTATCTTATGGAGAAGCTGGGCTAAAAAAGAAGTTGCCGCCGAGCAACTGAGGCTTACTGCTATTGATATGAAAGGATTTGGCCTTGTGGACGAAATTGTGCCTGAACCGGTGGGAGGCGCTCATTGGGATTATAATGAATCGGCCTGCATTTTAAGGAAGTATATTAAAACAGCATTAAGTGAAATAAAAGATATCCCACCTGGGGAACGTGTGGATCAACGTATTATAAAGTTTGGAAAAATGGGCTTTTGGGATGAGATTGCCGAAGAAGTTTGAGTAGTTTGATTGTTTAAAAGTTGATTGTTATAACAACGATCAAACATTCAAACAATCAAACAATCAAACTTTAAATAAATTTAAAAATAAAAAAACAATAAATGTCTTCTCTCAGAAACAGCTTAAGGGGCACAGGTGTGGCATTGATCACTCCGTTCAGGCCTAACTTCGATGTGGATTATAACGCATTAGGCAAAGTAATTGATTTTGTTATTGACGGCGGTGTTGAGTATATTATAACACTTGGCACAACAGGCGAGGTACCTACATTGGATAAGCAGGAGAAGATAAGCATTGCCAAGTACACCTATTTAAAGGTAAACAACCGCGTGCCGGTTGTGGTGGGTATTGGGGGCAATAATACCAAAGAACTTATAAAGGATCTTGAAACCTTTCCGCTTGATGAAGCGACAGCAGTATTAAGTTCTTCACCCAATTACAGCAAACCCTCGCAGGAAGGTTTATTCCAGCACTATAAAGCACTGGCGATAGCATCGCCCAAACCCATACTTCTATACAACGTACCCAGCAGGACCGGGAGAAACCTTACGGCTGCAACCACCATCCGCTTGGCAAAAGAAGTAGAAAATATAGCAGGTATTAAAGAAGCAACAGATGATATGGCGCAGTGCATTAAAATACTGCGGGACAGGCCGGAAGATTTCCTGGTGGTAAGCGGCGACGATGCACTGGCCCTTCCCCAAATAGCCTGCGGAATGGATGGTGTTATTAGTGTTGCCGCCAACGCCCTGCCATCTTATTTTACGGAGATGATTCGCATGAGCCTTCGCGGTGAATTTAAAGAAGCAAAAGCCATTAATGATAATCTTATAGAAGCATACGAATTAATGTTTGCGGAAAATAACCCGGCAGGCGTTAAAGATTTTATGGCTCAAAAGGGATTGATCCAAAATGTACTGCGTTTACCATTGGTGCCATTAAGTAAAGAACTGCACAAAAAAGTAAGAGAATATATGAATAAATAAAAGGGCAAACCCCAAATAAAGAAAAATTCCAAAGTTCAGATAAAGCGGATGGGTTTAACAAGCTTATGCAAGATATTCCCTGTATGCTTCAAAATTGCCCGATACCATGTTTATTAAATTTTCAACTGACCTTACACCCTGTCGTTCTACGCTTTCGTAAGTGCGGGAGCCGATATGCGGCGTTATTAATACGTTCGCTATATCTTTTAATAAATAATTTTCGGGCATAGGTTCTATGTCCAGCACATCAGTTAAATAGCCGGCAATTATATTATTATCCAATCCTCTTTTGATGGCTGTAGTATTCACTAAACGCCCACGTGCTGTATTAATAATGATCACCCCTTTTTTTACAACATTCATGATCAACGCATCATTAATAATTTCTTCGGTTTGCGCGTTAAGCGGTACGTGCAGAGTTATAATATCAACCTGCGCCGCAAGCTCTGTAAAATTTTTAGCTAAGAAATAGCCATTCCCGTTAATATAATCTACATCAGGATGAGAAGTCGTTATTATTACTTTCATCCCAAAAGCGTATGCTCTTTTAGCTACCTCCTTGCCAATAGCGCCAAAGCCCATTATTCCAATTTTTTTCCCGGATAGTTCATGCCCTATGTACTTTTTCCACCCTCCTACCTTTGTTATATTATACTCAAGATGAATATTTTTTGCGAACGATAATAAAAGAGCAAAAACATGCTCTGCTACAGAAACCTGGTTAACACCCGGGCAAAATGCAACCGGAATACCTAATTCTTTTGCTTTAATCACATCTATTTTGTCCAGCCCCACACCGTATTTTGAAATATATTGTAATGATCCTTCTTTTCCCTTTTGCAAAACGGCCGCTGTAATTTCATCATCCCCGCATAATAACGCATCATATTGGGCAATAATGGGCAACAGCTCAGTTTCAGTTAAAGGGCCGCTGCAAATGGTAATATTATAGCCCTGCCGTGAAAGCAGCTCGTGGTGGCTGCCCGGTGTATCCTGGAAAGAAGTGGTGGTTAATAATAATTTCATCTTTACAAAAAAGTTATCGCCTTCTTCAATTAATCAGGTACTGTAAGCTTGTTATTTGCAGGGTTTATATCTGCCATGCGTTTGCTGGGGTCTATTTCTATTTCTTTAATTTCAATAATGCCGCGGTCAATGGGCAAATAATATTCAGGATCTGTCCATTTCCATTCATCATGCACAATCCTTTTAGTATTGTCTTCCGCGGGCTTGGCGCCGTACATTAAATTCATTGGTATGTAATGCAGTTCCTTCGTCCCGTCTTTATAAGTTATCAATACATCTAACGGCATGGGCATAAAACCAAGCCGCTTTAATGTTAGCACGGTTTTGCCATTGTCAGCGTTTACGTCGCCAACCGCGTAGTCAATTGTTTTGGTGGTATATATCCAGTATTCTTTATACCACTGCAATTCTATACCGCTTACTTTTTCTGCAACACGTATAAAATCATTGGGGTTTGGGTGTTTAAACCGCCATTCATGATAATATTCCAAAAGAATTTTATCTAAAACTTTATCCCCAACAATATATCCCAACTGCACAAGAAAAACCGCCCCTTTACCGTACGCTGCCGAACTGTATGCAAAATTGGTATTATAATGATCTGAATGAGTACTTAAGGGTTCTTCCCGGCCGCTTTTAACAAGGTTGTTGTATATGTGGTAAGAGTCTTTATAGTTAAAGGAAGTATCGTTCCTTATAAAGGCAGTTATCCGTTCTTCGGCATACGATGCAAAACCCTCATCCATCCAGGGATATAAGCTTTCATTTGAACCCATCATACCCTGGTACCAGCTATGCATCCATTCGTGTATGCCTGTAATTATACCGGCATTTTTAATTAATGTAGCCATGGGGTATTCCATACCACCATCACCACCCTGTATAAAAGAGTAATTTTTATAGGGATATGCTCCAAACGTTTTAGCCATAAAAGGATATGCCATCACCATACTGTCAGTAAATACTTTCCACCGGCTTTCAAGCGAGTCAACTTTTTTATGCACTACATATATTAACGGGCCATTGGTAATTTGCCTTTTAATAATAGTATAAGTAGGGTCGGCCGCCCAAACAAAGTCGTGTATGTTCTGGCCTGAAAATTTCCACGTAAGTGTTTTGCCCGCAGCAGGTTTAACTTTTGCTCCATCTGCCTCATATCCAAAACCAACGTCATTCGCATTTTGTAAGGTTCCGGATGCTGCCACCAAATAGGTTTTATCAATAGTGATATTTATATCATAATCACCCCATACGCCGTAGAATTCACGTGCTACATAAGGGTTTGCATTCCATCCCTGGTAATCATATTCTACCATTTTGGGGTACCATTGGCTCATACTGTACCTTATCCCTTCTGCATTATCCCGCCCGCTCCTGCGCACCTGCAGGGGCACCTGGCACATAAAAGCCACATCCATACTTGTTTTCGAATGCGGTAGTAAAGCCTTGTCAAGCTTCACCTCAAGAATAGTTTCGTGGTATATAAGCTTTTCATTTACCCCGTTAATTTTTATAGAAGATACACTATCAAAGCCAATTTCTTCCGGCTTTAAATTCAGAATACGGTCTTTTACACGGGAGTCCCAATCATAAATAGGTTCATTTTTTTTATTGTATCCAATAATAATTTTACCCAATTCCCTGCTGCGCACATCCATCATACTGTTTGGCTGAAACGCATTCCAGTATAAATGAAAAAAGATACGGTCGAGCGTATCCGGTGAATTATTCCAATAATCAATTTTTTCAGCGCCTGTAAACCTGTTGGTTACAACATCCATATCCACATTTACCTGGTATTTAATACGCTGTTGCCATCTATCGGGCTGCGCGTATAAGAAATGGAATGACAGGGCCATGCAAAAACAAACGGCGATTTTCTTCATTCTAAAAAAAATTTTCTTTCGCAAAAATAATTAGCCCGGAACATGAGATAGTGATCGCATGCCCCAGGCTAACAATCTTTTGCAAGATAATAACTTATAGATTACAAGGTAACCGCATCCTTTGTTAATTTGCCATTTGCATTAAAATATAAAAACCTTTTTTGAAAGGGGGTGCTTTTTTCAACATATACTTTGTATTGCACTGCTTTGCCCATGCGCTGAATTTCGGTAACAGAGCCCTTCGACCAGTCAGCATATTTACTTTTGATAAACCCATCTTTTACAACATCCGGCAAAGCATCATAACTGCTTTTTGCTTCACTTGACTCCCATTCACCTTTAGTGGAAAAATCGGCAGAAATAGCCATTCCATTCAGGTTAAAATTGGCTTCAAAATAGCTAAGTTTGTCTTTCCAGGCAACGTTTTCCGCATGCGGGTACCGGCTGTTAAATGCATCTGTTACACCAGCCGGAATTTCACGCAGTTGCGCATGCAGGCCCCCCATTATGGCAATCATAAGTACAAGAAACAAAATACTTTTTTTCATAACAAACTGTTTTATGGCATTGCATTTACAAACTTCGTGCGAGGTTTATTTTTAAAATCATAATTGTTGCTAAACCTGCTAAGGGACAGGAATTAGAAGCAAGAGGAGGAATCAGGATATAACATATTGAATATGAGAGAAATGACTTCAGACATCAATTCCCTCAACTACTATAACAATTTCACCTTTAACATTTTTTTCTTTAAAATAATTGCAAACTTCCTGCAGGGTCCCGCGCTTATTTTCTTCAAACATTTTGGTAAGTTCCCGGCTTACACAACAATTTCTGTCTGCCCCAAAATAGCCGGCCATCTCTTCAAGTGTTTTTACAAGCCGCATGGGGCTCTCGTAAAATACCATCGTACGTTCCTCTTCAGTGAGTTTTTTAAATAAGGTCTGCCTTCCTTTTTTTAGCGGGAGAAACCCTTCAAATACAAAACGGTTAACTGGCAAGCCGCTGTTAACCAGGGCCGGAACAAATGCAGTGGCGCCCGGGAGGCATTCAACTTTAATATCGTTTTTTACACATTCGCGCACCAATAAAAAAGCAGGGTCGGAAATACCGGGGGTGCCCGCGTCTGTTATCAAAGCCATTGTTTTACCTGCAGCTAACTGGTCAACAAGATGTGCCAGTATCTTATGCTCATTATGTTGATGGTACGGAGATGTAGGTTTGTGAATGTTATAGTGGTTTAGCAATTTGGATGATGTGCGTGTATCCTCGCATAATATTACATCAACCTGCTGTAATACTTCAAGAGCCCTTAACGTAATGTCTTTTAAATTGCCGAGCGGCGTAGGAACGATATATAACCCACCCAAACCTTCCTTAGAGGGTGAGTTTTTTAAGTCTCTTTCGGTTATATTATCTTGATTCATTCAAACTGCGGGGTTTAAAGTCTCCCCTTTAGGGGAGATTTAGAGGGGTTGTATTACTTCAATCTCATAAAACTCCATAACAGGGTTGGCAAGAAGCTTTTTGCTTGCATCATCTGCCAGTTGTTTTGCTTCTTCCTCTGAGGGAGCATCAATCTGCAAAGTAATATGCTTGCCAATGCGAACATCTTCTATTCCTTTTATTCCTAAATTCTGAAGGCCCCCTAATACGGCCTTCCCCTGCGGGTCTAATAAATCCTTTAACGGCATTACCTTGATCTGGATATTATACGTCATGATGCTTTTTGTTTGATGAGCAAAGATAAAAGAACATATAAAACGAATACAACCGGAACTGCAAGCCAGTGTAAAAAAATTGCGGCAAGTATTGCGAGAACAACTATAAGATACCTGCCCAGGTTGTCTTTTAAAGAGATATTTTTAAATTTCATTGCCATCATAGGAAGCGTTGATACCATCAGGTAGCTTACGATTAAAATTACAGTATACCAAAACCACTTATTGATAAGCAGGTGAACAAATGAAGTAGTGTCAAAATACCCGATCAACGGAAAAGAGGCTATCAGCAACCCCGCGGCTGGAATAGGCACACCTTTAAAACTATAGCTTTGTTCAGTATCAATATTAAACCTTGCCAACCGGTATGCACCCGCCGCCGGAACAATAAACGCAGGCAACAGCCACAATATGCTAATATCCAGGCCATCTGTTTGCTGCGCATAGGAAAGACGGAGAAATTGAAAAATGATCATACCGGGCGCTACACCAAAGCTTACCACATCGGCAAGCGAATCCAACTGTTTGCCCATTTCGGACGATGCTTTAAATAACCTTGCAACAAACCCGTCTAAAAAGTCTATCACTGCCGCCAGACCAATAAAAAGAGAAGCCAGTTCAATTTGCTCGGGGATGTTTACAAACTGCACCCCTGTTTGTTCATTGATATAGGGAGAAAAACCTTCACTGCCTGCTGCATATTGCGGAACCAGCCCCGGTTGCATAATATACATAATTGCGATGCACCCGAATATCAGGTTTAATAAGGTAAAAATGTTGGGAATTTGTTTCATAAGCCCCTATCCCCTAAAGGGGAATTTTTTTGACACGAATTATAAATACAGTACGCTAATTTCTTTGACACGAATTAAAACGAAATTGTACGAACCTGCCTGCGGTAGGCAGGTTACACGAATTTATTTATCCGATTTTGTTGATATGTGTTGTGATGAATTATTACCCTCTATTTGATCTTCGCCAATTCGTGTTATTTCGCTATAATTCGTGGGCGTTTCGCGTTTATACCATTAACCGTTCTATCTCCTCTGCTTCTAAAGGGATATTTTTCATCAGGTCTTTATTGCCGTTTTTTGTTATCCAAACATTGTTCTCAATCCGCACCCCCATTTTTTCTTCTTCAATATAAATTCCCGGCTCAACGGTAAACAACATACCCGCCTGTATTGGCTCAACCCTTGTTCCAAGATCATGTACATCAACACCCAAATGGTGCGATATGCCGTGATATAAATACTTACGGTAAGCACGGTTTCCTTTGTCCTCATTCTTTACATCCGCTTTATTCAGCAAACCTATCTTTAAAAATTGTTTGGTAGCTTCCTCTCCCACTTTTTCTGTATAATCAACAATACTTATTCCGGGTTTTAATAAGCTTTTACCATAATCATGCAAATGAAGGCAGGCATTATATACCTCTTTCTGTCGCTTGGTGAATTTACCATTCACAGGCACCGTGCGTGTGAGGTCGGCGGCATACCCGCCATAATTGGCGCCAAAATCCATCAATATCAATTCACCGTCTTTGCACTCTGCGTTATTAAAAATGTAATGCAAAGTACGCGCCCTGTCGCCACTGGCTATAATGCTTCCGTAAGCCTCGCCCTTAGCACGGTTGCGCAAAAATTCATGAACAAGTTCAGCCTCAATTTCGTATTCCATAACGCCGGGTTTTATAAATTGTAACAGGCGGCGGAAAGCTTTTTCGGTAATATCAATCGCTTCTTGAACTACCTCTATTTCATATTTTGTTTTAATAGCCCGCAATTTTTTCATGATCCTGGCGCTGCGTTCAAATTTATGCAGTGGGTAACGCTCTTTAAACTGCTGTGCATACCGGTAATCACGGGTTGGTATAAGCGTTGCTTTACGGTCATTCTCGTTCGTATTAAGATAAACGGTGTCAGCAAGATGTATCCATGTTTGCAAAAGCGCGTCAAGGCTATCCAGCCAAACTATTGTTTTAATACCGCAGATAGCGGTTGCTTCATCAGCCCTAAGCCGTTTCCCGTCCCATTTCTCCTTTAATTCAACCGGCCTTATCAATACCAATACTTCGCGGTATTGCGGATCGGGGCAAGCCGGAAAAAATATAACCATTGTATCCTCCTGCTCAATGCCGCAAAGCCAGTATAGGTCGCTATTCTGTTGAAACCGGTATAAAGCATCCGCGTTACTTGGTATTTCATCATTGCTGTTAAAAATCGCAATGCTGTTTGGCATCATTTCCTTTACAAAGCGCCTGCGGTTTTCAATAAAAAGCCGGGAGTCTATTGGCAAGTGTTTCATACTATTTTCTTTATGAAGGCTGCAAGATAAAGTTTTCAGCTTAGTTGAAAGAAAATATCAAGAATTGAAAAAGAAAAAGCCGTACTTTAAGAGGAAAATATGCGCCTGGATTTTCAATATAAAAATTCTACATACCCCAGCCTTGAATTAAAAAAAGAATGCAGAAAGAATTATGAATCCCCCATGTTTATAAAAAATACCGGCGGTTTATTGTTTCAGTGCCAGGTCCTGGCAGGGCTATTCGTAAATATCTTTTCTATGACCAATGGTGATAATATCCACGATTAATTTATTATCAAAAATATCGTATATAACCCGGTAATCGCCAGTCCTGATGCGATAACCCTCTCTGCCCTTTAACTTTTTGTAACCCTGCGGCCTTGGGTTTTCAGTAAGGTTGTAAATAGCTTGTTTGATGTTGGTATAAAACGGTTCATTTATATTCTCCAATTATTTGAAGGCCTGTTTACTGAAATGTAAAGAATAAGCCACTACAGTTTGTTTTTTCGCTTTGCTTCAATCATTTTAAAAGCCTCTTCCATAGGTATGCGCTCGCCTGTATCCTTTTTTTGGGCCTCGTCATAAAGGCGGATATCATCTAAGTCCTCCAGTTCTTCCATAATGATATCAAACTCTTTTGCGGGAAGAATGACCAACGATTTATTACCGTTGGTGTCTTTAATGTATTGGGGATGGACTGTAATCATATTCTTTGAATTATCTTTTTATTTGTTACGTCAACTGATTATTGAAAGAGTAAACATACAAATTTCCGAAGGTGTTATACAAGGCAAAAATAGTAAAATTTAATTTTTAGTACCTATAAGAATTTAAAAACCATTTGTTTACAATCCTCTTTTAATCCATTAATATCCCACTACAACTTATTTGTTGCAGGCAACCGGCTCCTTTTTGCTTTGATAACACCCAAAAAACAAAAGTGCATTGCCGTTATAGCAATGCACCTTATTTATAAAAATATTCAAAAATTATTGTTTGGCGGGAGGCGGTGGATTACCGGGAGGAACACCGGGTTGTCCGCCGGGGCCACCCATTGGAGGACGGCCATCATTTGCCATTGGCATATTTTCAGGATGCGGCTGGCCATGGTGACAGGTAACACAGGTAACTACATGAATAGTATCGGGCATAGTAGAACCCATAAAATTGAAATACTTGGTATTTATGTCACTTGCCATACCCATCATGTGGCGGGCTATATTTTTTTCAGGTTTATCATCACTGGCAAAATCAGGCCACCTTTGGGTGGTATCTTTAGAACGGGCATGACAGAAATCGCAATGCACTCCTAATGACTTTGTAAAAAAATGCATTACATGGTCGAGGCTATCTTTTGTAATGTCCTGAGGAAGTACCTTCAGGTTTTTATACCCCTGCTGTTTGGCGCCGGGGTTGTGTGCCGCTATACTAAGGGCTACGCATGCAGCCATACATACAAATATTGTGATCTTTTTTCTATTTTCTTTAAACATAGTGCCTGGTAATTAAACTTGTGGTTAGTTAATCGGTTTATGATAAGTTTCGCGCATGAAATTGCAACATTTTTCAGTATAAAAAAAATTATTTCACCTGATAAAAATAAGGATTGGTCGATGAATGGTGCTTGAAATCAGCAAAATTAAAAAGTTGGCTTTGCTAAAGCCAAAATAAAAAAGGAGCTCATTTCAGAGTTCCTTTCCTTAAACAGTTTCAAGCCCTAAGCATTAGCCTCTTCAACCACGTGGTTATAACTTGCCTTGGTGGCAGAAATTAGTTTTAGCACCCGCCTGCGAACATCCTCGTTCAGTCCGTCAGCCTGGTTTTCAATAATATCCTTTAACTCGTCAAGTTCGTCTGAAGCTTTACCCATCATGCGCTGTATCCTGTTTTTTAGCTTTTGGGTAGTATCAGCTATCTTTTTTCGGGTTTCACTGCCTGATGCGGGTGCAGTTAGCAGGCCAACGACGGCCCCGGCTGCAATACCTGATGCTGCTGCAATTAAAAGTTTTTGTGTGCTCATATTTTTATTTGTTAAGGTTAACAATCAGGCATACAGCGCCAATAACCTTGCCAAATGCTAATTGAACGCGACTTTATTATTTTAAAAAATTAAAATACCGGTTTTCTAAATTGTTTATTCAACGTCCGACGGGTAGTGAATGCCTGCAATTTTGCGGATGGCATCCAGTGTTTCAATTAGGTCCAGGGAATCCTGGTGGCTCATAACAGGGCTTTCTGTTAACCCGTTCCGAATACAATCTCCGGCATGGCGGGCCTCATATTGATAGCCATGGCCGCTGCTATCTTTCTCAAAGGGAACTGCCTGGCTTTCGTGCGATTTACCGGCAGTGAACTGGATGGTTGCTGTAAGCTCATGAAAACGGCTTGTGAGCCTTATCCGGCCCTCGGTTCCGCTTATATCAGCTTCCGTAGCGGTATTTGAGGCATTTGTAGAAAACAGTTGAGCTATCGCCCCATTTTTATATTTGAATACTACCGCGCATTGCTCATCCACGCCTGTAGGCGCAGGCGTTATGGTTGCATCAATAATACCGGGCTTTCCAAGCAGGCTTAGTGTAATAAATACGTTGTAAATACCAATATCCATAAGGGTACCGCCGCCAAGGGCAGGATCAAATAAACGGGCAGGCACAGGTGGCGCAGGCTTAAACCCAAAATCAGCCCTTATACTCTTTATTTCCCCCACCAGTCCATTATTGATCATCTGTTTTACTTTATTAAATTGGGGAAGAAATTTTGTCCATAAAGCCTCCATTAAAAATATTTTTTCCCCCCGGGCAAGAGTGATCATTTCCCGTACCTGTTGGCTGTTCATAGCAAAGGGTTTTTCGCATAATACCGCTTTACTGTGGTTAAGGCAAAGCATTGTATTTTCATAGTGAAGGTTGTGCGGAGTAGCAATATAAATAATGTCAACATCAGGGTTTAATGCAAGCGCTTCGTAGCTGTCGTGGCGATGTGGCGCATTGTACTGATCAGCAAATTCATTGGCTGTTTTAATATTGCGCGAGCCAACAGCAATTAATTGCGCATCATTAACTAAGCGAAGGTCTGAAGCAAATTTGTGGGCTATGCGCCCCGCACCCAAAATACCCCACCGTATAATTTGTGGCATAAAAAAATTTTGGTACAAGATAAAGAAGAAAAAATAAAAGGAATTTGATGCACAAAAAAAAGCCCGTCATTTCTGACGGGCCATACGGTAAAGTTTAATTTAGTTCCAAAGAGTAGCACGCCTGCTGCCCTGTGACTTTCTTTTCATTTTCTGGATATTCCAAAGGCTTGCGGCCGCAAATGTATTTTTAGAAGTTTCTTTCTCAAGATCAACGTCTGTTGCCACTGTTTCATTTACCTGGTTTACTAAATTGTTCAATTCTTCATTTCCCATATCAACGATGGGATGTGTAATGTTAATGCTCATAATATGTCCTTTTTTGTCTATTAATAAAAATCTTTGCGGCAAACAAATTGTCTTTCAGGACACGTTAGAAGAAGTTTCAAATGGTAATCAATCCGGGAGAATGATCATTTCTTAATTGCGCTGCAAATATACAACTAAATACAATATCTGCCAAATGGTTTAGTAAAAGCTTTGTTAACAGGATATATTCAATGATAAACGGTTATAACCTGCACGCCTTTAAAATAAGCCGTTTCAGCCGGTATAACAGCACTTACACATTAAATAATTAACTAAATTTTGCGATGATCGTAAAGAAATTAAACTTAAAACCTGGCTTCTTATAAAAAGATTAAAACTATTTATGCAGCTAAAAATATTTTTGAACGAAGATAAATTTGAAGCATTTTGCATGATCAACATTCAAATAATTGCAGTAACAGGCTATCTTTACGCTCACAAAAAGTTTTATGTTTAATGATATAATGAATGGACCAGGAACTCTCAATTGATACCAAAAACATTTTAGGCCTGCAACTGCCCACCGATCCGCGATGGGTTGACCTGGCAGCTATTAGCCTGCAGGATATATTGACCGATCATGCTTATTGTGAGCAGAAAGCTGCGACTACCTGCATTTCGCTAATTCAAAAATATGCGGACAAGGAACAATTAGTAAATGAGCTTGCACCTGTTGTTACAGAGGAATGGGGGCACTTTCGCCTGGTGTTGCAGGAACTGCGCAAACGAAAATTAACGCTGGGCAAACAGCGCAAAGATGAGTATGTAAATAAACTATTGGAATTTCAGCAAAAAGGCGGAAATGAACAAGACCGTTTTTTAGACCGCCTGCTTAGCATGGCTTTAATAGAGGCACGCAGTTGCGAGCGCTTTAAAAAATTAAGCGATGGATTGAATGATACATATTTAAGCCATTTTTACAGGCGTTTTATGGAAAGCGAAGCAGGGCACTACACCTTATTTATTGGGCTTGCTGAAACTTATATTGATAAAGAAAAAGTACTCAAACGCTGGAGCGAATGGCTTACCTATGAAGCAGAAATAATAAAAACCCTGGAAGTACGGGGGGACAGGATACATTAAGTGAAAAGTCAACAGATGAACGATGGGATTTATTCCTCAAAATAATTCAGTTCTTCCTCAAAATTTAGATAAGGATGTTGTTGTTGAAGCAGCCTGGTTTTCTCCAATTGCGATTGAAGAAATTTTTTGTGTGGATTTGATTGCGGGTTAAATGGTTTATGATTTCTCGCAATAACTATTTTCTTCACCTCTTCCATTAAAACCTTTGTATCCTCACTTAAACAATTCTCTGCAAATTTTTCCAGCACAAATTGTGTTGCAGCATAGTTGGGGTGGGCAAGGTCAATATCGTAAAACCGGTAATCGCGCAGCACATCAATCACCAATTCGTATGCAGGGAAATAATACAATTTGTCAAACTTATTTATTAAATGATGCACAGCCTCAACCAACCTTGCTTTGCTGCGGTTATTATCAATCACCCCGTCCCGCAAATGTCTTACCGGGCTGATGGTAAAGATGATTTTAAGATTCGGATTAAACTGAAACAACTGATGCAGGGCGCTGTCTAAAGCCGTAACCGTTTCTTCAATGGTTGAAAGATGTTTGGCAAATGTTTGTGCAGGCGCTTTATGGCAGTTTGCTACAGTTTCTCCGCCAGCCTCTATCAGTTTATATACGAATGAAGAACCTAAGGTAATAAAAAGCCAATCAGCATTTTTTAAGAAAGTATGTGCCGTATTTTGGGATTGATTTATCTTGTTCAGCCCCTCCTGTTTATCAATATTTGAAAACCTGCTATGGTGTTGCCAGCTATGCCAGCATTCATCTGAGTAAAAAAGATCATTTGCCGTATATTGCCTGTTATTAATATAAGATATAAGGCTTTTGCTGACGCTGATGGGGTCGAATAAAATGCCGTTGGGGTTTTGCAGCACATTGAATTTAGCATCCATCAAATGATTGCCAATATGCTCAGTAAAACATGACCCGATGAGCATTATTTTATCCTTATAGGTAATGGGCGGCTGTAATGGTTTTATATTTATTGAAGCTAATAACTGCATAAATGTTTAAATAAAATAAATTCCAAATAATACAAAAATCCAAATAAAGAAGAAATTCCAAAGTCCAGGTAATACAAAAAGCCCAAAATAAATATTCTTTAAATAATATCATTCAAGCCAAATATTTCATTTGCCAATTGTATGCTTTCGGCTAAAGCCTGCTGATTTATATTAACGGGGATATTGTTTTCTTTAAAAAAATTGATCATAAATAAGGAATCCATATTTCCCACCAATTCATCCTGTGCCATGGGGCAGCCCCCGATACCCTTTAAGGCTCCGTCAAATCTTGTACATCCTCCATCCAAAGCAGCTTGCAATTTTGCCTGCCTGTTATTAACAGAAGAATGCAAATGTACCCCAAACGTAACATCAGGGTATTTAGGGATCAATGTGTTCAATGCAAAGCTTATTTGCAGGGGAGTTGCCACGCCCACCGTATCAGCAAGGGAAATAATATTGATATTCCGCTCAGCCATTATTTTAGCATAATGCAGCAATATTTCTGCATCATAAACATCACCGTAAGGGTTGCCAAATGCCATGCTTAAATAAATAACCAGCTCCCTGTTATGCTTTACGCACAATTCCTGTATCTCTTCTACCCTGTTTATATTTTCTTCTATGGTGCTGTTGGCATTTCGTTGTTGAAATGTTGGTGAAATGGAAAAAGGAAAACCAAGATAATCTATTGCACCATGCATCAGCGCTTCTTCAGCGCCGCGGGTATTGGCAACAATTGCGAGCAAACTTGTTTGGGTATTCTCCAAATTTAATCCTGCAATCACTTCTTTGGTATCGGCCATTTGAGGGATAGCCTTAGGCGAAACAAAACTGCCAAAATCAATAGTATCAAACCCAACTTTTAGCAACGCATTTATGTATTGTATCTTTTTATCGGTTGCAATAAAATGCGGCCAGCCCTGCATTGCATCCCGCGGGCACTCTATTATATTTATGGGCCTATTTACTGGCATATTGCAAAGCTAAGTAAAGGTACAGTAAGCCCTGTAGCCTTCTCTATCTTTTAGGCTCGTCATGCAAACAATCAAGAAATTCGTTATTTCGTCCCGGGCTTTTTAGGCATCACCGCTTTGGGCTTTAATAATCCTGGCGGCGGAACAGCAAGCTTTGGTTTTGTGTCACGGCCGGGTAACTGTGGAAAATCGCTCTCAGGTGTAATATCCTGTGGTTTTAGGTTTCGCGGTATAGTATCACCGTAATCAGCTGCATTTCCGTTGCCGGCATCATCCCCTTCAGGAGTAAGTTGCTTGGGCACACTGTTTATCCAGTCCTGGTTAATATCACTATTCATTATATCTGGCTTAGCAAAAGTTGATTTTGTATCAAGCGCCAAGTTTTTGTCCTTAGATGCTTTTGCGTAAAAATAAGCCCATATAGGAAGCGCCAGGGACGACCCCTGCCCTATGTCGGTACTGTTAAAACGGATAAACCTGTCGTCGCAACCCGTCCACGCGCCGCACAATAATTGCGGGGTATAACCCATGAACCATGCATCGCTGTTATCGTTGGTAGTACCGGTTTTGCCTGCTATCTCCCCTTCAACACCATAGCCCCATATCCTGCGGCCTGTACCAAATTGCATAGTACCTTCCATCATACTAATAAGCGAATAAGCGGTTATATCGCTGATTACTTCTTTGCGTTGCGGCACAACTGTTTCCAACGTGTTGCCATTTTTATCTTCTATGCGGGTAAGATACATCGGCTTAACATTAAAACCCCTGCCCGGGAACATGCTGTACGCCTGCATCATTTCAATCAACGATATTTCCGAGCTGCCTATGGCAATGGATGGGTATGGCTGTATGTTCGTTTGAATGCTACAGTCTTTCAAAAATTCAATGAACTCTTTAGCACTTTTATTCCCATCGCCTAATTGTTTCATTACATAGGCTGTAGCACAGTTGCGGGAAAGTGCAAGGGCCTCCGACATAGGGATAGTAGCGCCTGTACACGTGGTTGATGTAGCCGGCACATTGCCATAACCTGTAAAATTCTGTTGCTCGTCAACCAGCATACTATTTGGAGTAAAGCCTGCTTTTTCAATCGCCAGGCTATACAGCAGCGGTTTAATGGTTGAGCCAACCTGCCTTTTGGTATTAATGTTTACATGATCGTATTTAAAGGTCTTAAAATCAATGCCGCCTACCCATGCTTTTACTTCGCCGCTTAAAGGGTCCATGGCCATAAAGCCTGCCTGCAGCATTTGCCGGCAATATTTTATAGAATCGTATGGCGCCATTACTGTATCCGTTACCCGGTTATTGTTCCAGGCAAATATTTTCATGTGTGTTTTTATAAAAAAAGTTTTACGTATGTCCGCATCGTCCATCCCGTCTTTTTTTGCAGCCTTCCAGCGTTCAGTTTGTTTCATTGCAGCTTCCAGAACATTTCCATATTTTTTCCATACGGTGCCATTTTTAATATTATCCTGCTGGTTAAGTATTTTTTGCATATAGGCCATGTGCTTTGCAACAGCCTCTTCGGCGTATAATTGCATCCGGGGGTTTAAGGTAGTATAAATTTTAAGCCCGTCGCGGTACAGGTCGTAGGATGTGCCATCGCTTTTCTTGTGCTCCCGGCACCATCTTTTCATTTCCTCACCCAGTACCATTCTAAAATAAGGCGCAAGCCCTGCGGTTTCGTCTAATTTTCTATAGAGGCTCACATCATTTGGAATGTTCTTTAGCGAGTCTGCCTTATTAGATTCAAGAAATTTATTTCTTACCATCTGGTTAATTACCGTATTTCTGCGGTCAAGTGCAAGTTTGGGGTTATGCCTTGGATTATAGATCGAAGGAGCGTTAACCATTCCCACAAGCATCGCTGCTTCCTGGATGTTTACACGGTCTGGCTCTTTTTGATAAAAAGTTTTTGATGCATTGCGTACACCATATACATTATCGCTAAAGGCAACCGTATTCAAGTACAGTGTAATTATTTCTTCCTTGGTAAAATTTCTTTCCAGTTTAACGGCAATTATGGCCTCCTTCAGTTTCTGAATAGCGCGTACCAGGAAATTCTTTGTTTCCCAATGCTCGGTAAACAGGTTTTTAGCTGTCTGCATGGTAATGGTACTTGCCCCTCCCCGTGTGCCTAATGCCAACGCTGAAGTTAGCAGGCGCCGGGTATCAATACCGTTATGCTCATAAAAGCGTTCATCTTCGGTAGCAACCAGCGCCTGTACTATATAGGGGCTAATGTCCTTGTATTCAACGTTTAACCTGTCCTCGAGGTAATATTTACCCATTATAGTCCCATCATCGGCATATACCTGGCTTGCCAAAGACGCGGATGGGTTTTGCAATTCTTCAATGGAAGGCATTTTACCAAATAGCCCCCAATCAGCAAAGAGTATAATGAGAATAAATAAAGCAATGACCACAAAAAAAGCACGCCAAAGTATTTTTACTGCTTTTGTCATGGGAGTTACAGTCGTCTTTGTCATGGGAGTTACCGTAGTTTATGCGTTACCAGGTATAGAAAACGCCATACGAATTTAGATTAAGAATTGAAACCTTTTGATTTAATTGTATTGTTTAGGAAAATTTTGTGCCAAAGATGGGAAAAGAGTGGGTTTCAGGTGAATTTAGCTAAGAGATTAAAAAGAGAAAGGAGAATACGGGGTGATGGCCGGCCTCATGTTGCAACTAATACCCGACGGTACTTGCCAAAGAAGTACCACAAAATAATTCGTTACATCTTTATCTGTGCTGCCAAATTCTCCTTATACGTTTCACCAACGGGCAGGTATTGGTTGCGTATAACCACTTTGCCCCGCTCGATAAAATCAATATTATTTTTATTGATGATATAAGATTTATGTATGCGTATAAACTGGTTCGCGGGTAATAATTCTTCCATATTTCGCATACTGTCTAAACTGAGGATTTTTCCTTCCTGGGTGTGAAAGGCAATATAATCCCGCATGGCTTCAATAAACAGTATATTGGCAAGGTTAAGCTTAATAATACGGTATTCTGTTTTAACAAAAATATGGTCCATTGCTTTCTGCGGAACAGCGGCCGTTTCTTTTTCCAGCATCCGCTTCCTTGCTTTTTGCACAGCATCTGTAAACCTGGCGAAAGTTACCGGCTTTAATAAATAATCCACCACATCATGCTCATAACTTTCCACAGCATATTCACTGTAGGCTGTAGTAAGAATTACCTTACAGGCATTACGTATAATTTTTATAAATTGTATGCCCGTTAATTCAGGCATTTGTATATCCAGGAATATAAGATCGGCTTTGCCTTCCTGTACTTTTTGCAATGCTTCAAATACATGCGTGGTTTTAAGCGCCAGTTCAAGGCCCGGCGTTTTATCAACATAGTCTGCGATCAGCTTTACAGACAGTGGTTCATCATCCACCACAATACACCGTATGGGCAATTGGCTACTCATATTGCAATACTAAATTTACAGTAAAACAATTTGCGCCATCCTCAATATCCAGTACATGCTTTTCCGGGTAAAGCAGTTCCAGCCTTCTTTGTATGTTTGCGAGGCCAATACCACCACCGGCATCTTTTATACCTGAGCCCTTGGTATTAAAACAATGAAAGGTCATTTTTTTGGAGGAGCAATTAACAATAACAGACAGTCCTTCCCCTCCATCCGAAAAATCACCATGTTTAAAAGCATTTTCTATAAACGGTATCAGTAATAAAGGGGGTATTTCTGTTTGCTCCACCCCTCCCCTAACCTGCAGGTCAATTTTTACTTCGTGATCAAAGCGCAGCTTTTGCAAAGCAATGTATTTACGAATATATCCCAGTTCTTTTTCAAGTGGTACTTTTTCAAGGTTATCATACAGCATATACCGCAGCAGTTCTGACAAGCCCGCAATAGCAGGCAGCGACTGGTCTGACCCCTCGTAAACAAGTGCATAAATATTATTAAGGCTGTTGAATAAAAAATGCGGGTTTAATTGTGAACGAAGAAATGAAAGCTCAGACTGCCGGTTTTGCAAAAGCAATTCTTTTTGCTGAAGCTCTTTATAATAAGAATAGCGGATAAAATAAAATACAACGCCATACAGAATATACACACAAAAGAAAAAAAGGTTACCGGTAAAGAAAACCCTGAGCCGTTCCGGCTGGAATGCAGTTTTTTTTAACCAATAATTTAGAAAAAAAACGATTGCCAGGGCAACAGGTATCAGCAAAGAGGTATATACTATTTTACCCGTTAAATGAAACCTGTATAATATTAAGTACGGGCATACTGCAAAAAGAAAACCGCCGCAGATATCAAGAAACCTTAATGTAAAAGAATTAATGCCGCGGGTAAACAATTCAGGCCCGCTATTACCATGAACAATATCCGGCAGGTTGTATGCCACATGTACAATATAATAGAAAACTATAAAGCCAAGCAGTAATTGCCACAACCCTTTCTTCATACATCAAAGCTACTATTTACACCGCTATTTAGCATATCGCTGCACTATTGCCTAACTGTTTATCTGCAAACAGGCATTATTTATCTGCATATGCCTCTATCGGCTTTTAATACAGATATGCAGAGATAAGACAACGGTTTGCAGAGTTGATTTTAAATGCTCTTTCCCCCATGTTAATTTGGCTATTCATGCACAATTAATATGGGCAAAGAGAAAAAATATAATACTAAATACCGGTTTATTTTAATAGCGCTGCTTATAACTGCGGGCTGTTATTATTACCTGCACCTGTATTCAGGCGGTTATTACAGCAAGCCTTTACATATACCTGTTGAGCTGGCTGCTGATTTTGGCGAAGTAAGGGAAAATCATTTTCACCTTGGTTTGGACATACGTACCGACGGCAAAGAAAATCTTTCCGTTTACGCTGCGGCAGATGGTTTTATAAGCCGTATAACTATTGAAGAAAACGGTTACGGCAAGGCGCTTTACATAACCCATACTAACGGCACCACAACATTGTATGCACACTTAAACCATTTTACAGATGAGCTGGATGAGTATGTGCACGCTAAACAATACCATGATGAGTGCTGGCAACAGGATATAACCTTACCTGCCAATAAGTTCATGGTAAAAAGAGGGCAGTTCATTGCATATAGCGGCAATACGGGCACATCCGAGGGGCCGCACCTGCATTTTGAAATAAGGGATAACCATACAGGTAAAAACATAAACCCTTTAACAGCAGGTTTTACAGTAACAGATAATATTGCGCCTGTTATACACAGCCTTTATTGCTATAACAGAACAGGCAGCATTTACAAAAGTATGGCGATGCCTATTGACATAACCGGGGATAATAATAATTATCATACGGCAGAAAAAATAGTTACAGTAAACTGCCCGCGCATAAGTTTTGGAATTGAAGCAATAGATAAAAATGAAGTGTCAAAATACAGGCTGGGCATTTATAAAGCCTGCCTGTATATGGATGATGCGCCCAGGTTTTGTTTTACGCTCAATAGTTTTTTAAATACAGACCAGCGTTATGTAAATGCCTGTATTGATTATCCTGCCTGGATAACTTCCGGAAAATGCATACAATACCTTTGCAGGTTGCCCGGTAACAGGCTGCCTGTTTTTGACAGTTGCCGCACCGACGGCATCCTTAATTTGCAGGATAGAAAAATACACACAATAAAAATTATAGTAACTGATGCGGCAGGCAATGCCGCTGCATTGAATTTAAAAGTACAATATGATGGGGCTGTTATAAAAAATAATCATGCGGCACATTATAAACAACTGCTTTTGCCGGGCAAAACCAATCATGCCGAAACCGCTAATGCAATGGTAGATTTCAGCAGCCGTGCGTTTTATGATACAGTTCCGTTGACCCTGTATGAAGAAAAAGAGGTAGACAGAAATACAGCCTCCCCTGCTATCCACCTGCTTGATGCCACTATACCTGTGCATGACAGCTTTCGTGTTCGGGTAAAAACAACACTCGTCCAAAACAATCCCTTGCGGAAACATGTTGTAATGCAGCTAACCAATGAAAAGCACAGCATAACTGCAAAAGGCAGATGGACGGGCAATAGTATGCTGGGCTATTTTATGGAACTTGGGAATGTGCAGCTTATTATTGATACAATCGCGCCCGAAGTAGTATTTACGGAAGGAGACAAAACGCTATTTGCAGGGGATGCCAAAGCATTGCACATTGTATGCAAAGACAATTTGGGTGACATCTATTTTTTTCGGGGTGAATTAGATGGCCACTGGGTATTGTTTGAGAAAAAAGGTGACCGCTTTACTTATTTTTTTGATGAGCACTGCAAACCCGGCAACCACGTTTTAACCATCACTGCCGGGGATAAGGCAAATAATATAACACAGGAAAGATATACGTTCAGGACGGAGTAAAGACCTCTTAAAACTTACCCGGCATTACTGTTTGCAAAAGCTTTTTATAGCTATCCAGGTCTTTGGTTTGTCTAAGCACATCCAGGTTTGCGCCGCTTATTATGGAAAAAGTGAACTTATCTGCCGTAAGCCAGGGCAATATCCGGCTTGGGGCAATGGGCCTGGTTTTGTCAACATAATCAAGGGCCGTCGCAGCATCCTTAAACGGCCCAACCATTACCAGGTTATACCGGTCATCCAGCTTAAGCGAATAGGATTTTAAGTGCTGGTTAAAATAGGTGCTGCTATTGTACCTGTTAAACGCATTGCCTGCTTCATTAGCAAAAACAGGATCAACTTTATCAAGCAAAATGACCACATATTGTGAATCGGCTGCATTAAACTGAAAAGTTTTAGCCGTTGTAATGGCTGATCTGGCCGTATCTGCAGTTACTTTGTTTGCTTGTTGCGTTACGGGCTTAGCTACAACAGAATCCGGTTTCAGGTTAGGTTTATTTACAATAGCTTCCATCGGCTGTGTAGTTACAAGTGGTATTATTTCATCGTCTTTGTAACGTGTTATTTGCAGGGATGTTAAATAACTTTCTATCTCACTTCTTCTTCTTAAAACTGTTACCATCGTATTGGCCCTGGCAGCCATTGGTGAGGATGGATAAAGTTTTGCAAGGTTATTTAGCCTGTTTATTGCAATACTGTCCTCCCTTTTCGAAACATAATAAATAGCTTCAATAAACAACAGTTGCGGAGTCCAGTGGCTGTTACCGTACATACTGTCAGCACGGGCTTTTTCGTTTTTGGCTTTTTCAAATTCGCCCTCAATAAATAAATTATATATGTCCTCATACTTTTGGGTAGCAGGGTCTGTTGTTTTTACCGTTGGGGCGGGGCCTTTTTGCAGTAAGTTGTTCCACTTTCCGTTAGCGAATTTTTTTGCCATCAATGCCTTTACTGAATCGGCTGATGACATTCTTCCTAATTTTTTAAAACAGTAGTAAAGGTTAAAAAGCGCTTCTTCTTCATAATTATTATCGGCAAACTTTAAATTAAGCGTATCATACGCGTCTATGGCGGAAGGATAATCTTCCAAAGTGTTTTGAAATGTTTGACCATTAGTAAAAAGCGCTTTGGCAATTTTGTCATTTGATGCCTTAAGCTTTTCGGGCGTAACGGGCAGGTTATTATACAACGCATCGTATGACATAGAATTTGTACCATTTGCCTTAGCCTGGGCATTGGCAGCGCTGTCTGCTTTAGCCTGTGCCTTTCTTGAATTGGCTGCAGCGGCCTTGTCGACATCAGCCTGCCTTCGCCAATTGTCAACATTAGGGCGGGTGCCCCACTGAAGCCTGAATGAATTATAACCCGAAGTTTTTAAACTATTATTATTAAAGTACCAATCGGTGCTGGTATTTGAAGAAGCGAACAGGTCGCTTGCCGCCGGTGTTTGCCCTCTTACAGCAGGGTTGATATTATTATTATTGCTGTTGTTAAGTTCCTCCTCCTTTAAGCCCTGTAATTTCCTCAATTGCTTTAATACTTTTTTTATAATGGCATCCTGCTCTGCCTTTGGCATAATGGCTATCGCCTGCAGGCTGTCCTCTCTGTGAATATCTGCGAGGTCCTGTGTAATAATTTTTAGTGCGGCCATTCTTTGCTGCACACGTATTTTGTCATCGTTATTTGTAAAGTAGCTCACGGATATGCTGTCATAAAAATTATTGGCAGCTATATAGTCTTTCGAATCGTAATCAATGTCAGCCAATAAAAGGAATGAGCGGTTTTTTTGCACCGGGTCATTTACACTTGATGTTATACTTTTCTGCAAAGCTTTTTTAGCCGCAGGTTTATCATTTTTCTGCAATTCAATTTGTGCAATGGCATAATATATAATATCCCTGTTGGCAACATACTTGTCTTTGTGGGCAAGCTTTGTAAGATTATCTATTTTTTGCTGTAACAGATCGGCAGATTTGTTGGTGTAAGCACTAATACTGTTAAGATTGGCGTAAACCTCCAAAACAGGGTCAAGGCTGTGCTCTGCAGCCTTATTATACCATGCAATCGCCTCCTCGTTGTTATTGGAAAGCAGGTACAATTGGGCCGTCAAAAATTCACGCCTTGCTTTCTCCTGCCTGTCGGCTGTATTGCTAACAGCCTTGCTTAAATGAGAAGCGGCACTGTCATAAATTTTCTGCTTATAATACCAATAAGATATGGTTTCGTGCAGGTCGGTCTGCAGCCGCGCGGGGAAGAGGGGGTCGCTTCTTAATATTTCAAGTAAGCCTGCCGCTTCGCTATATTTACCGGCTTCGGTATAATCTTTTGCTTCCCATAACAGCGCATCGTTCCTGCTGGGTGGCAAACTCGTTAGCTTCTTCCATAAATCCCTGTCCTCTTTAGTTGCTACGGTGAAAATACCGTCATTATTGCTTGCATTGCTGCCAATAGGTATATCATAACCTTCGTCCTTAGGGGCAAAAGCATAATTTATGTATTGAAAAACATAAAAGGCTGAATCAAAATTCTTCCTGTAATAATATGCTTTACCCATCAGCAGGTACATATTATCAACCCAATCGCTTCTCAGGTCATGCAAAAGAATGCCTGCATTGCATTTGTAAAGAATAGAATCCATATCCCCGTCGCGTGCGGTAACATCAAGGCTATAATTATAAAAAGGCAATAATTGGGTATAATCTTCCTTAAAGGCAAGCTTTGCTCTGTCAACAATGGCATTCAGGCGGGTGTTAGCGTTAAAATAATAATTGTAATGCGTAACCATATTCTGGTATATATGCCTGCCTAATTTAAATTTTCTTTGCTCTGTTTTTTCTGAGGCGAGCATGCGGTTCTGGTATTGTTTGGGCTTTGTTAGCTCAATAGTAGTGCCGGGCTGGCTAAACCCATGTATAGCAACAGCAGTTAGAAATATGGTTATCAGGCATTTTACAAAAGCATGGCGCATGCAGAAAAATTCTTTATTAATAACTGAAAATCAATGAAAATATTTTTAAAAATACAGTTATTTTTTCATCTGCTTTTTAAACTATTATTAAGTGCTACCTTTATTGCGAATTATTATAATATGGCAAAAGGCGATGTAAATGCTACATTCAGGCGGTTGCAAAACCGTTACCGCCTGGTAGTAATGAATGATGACACTTTTGAGGAAGTGGTTACATTTAAATTATCCCGGCTAAGCGTATATATTGGATTAAGCACTATTTTCGTGTTATTGGTGGGCCTTACCGTTGCCCTGCTTGCTTACACACCCCTTAAATATTACATGCCCGGCTATGGATCGGGCAGGGAAAACAAGATTGAATTGCAGATGTTAAAAATGAGGACCGACTCATTAGAACAGGCGCTGCATTATAAAGACCAATACATGGACAATATAAAAAAAGTATTGAACGGCGGTGAAACAACGCAAAGGGACACTACCGCTATAACAGTGCCAAAGCAGGATAACTCTAACGATTAAAAAACAAACAGTGTATATGTTAAACCGCCCCAAAAAAACAAATGATGAAATGCCTTTGCCTGGTAAAACCAGCATTATAGGCGCCGGGATGACCATTACCGGTGAAATTATTGCCGATGGTGATGTACGGATTGACGGAAAGCTTATTGGAAAAATAAAAAGCTTATCAAAAGTAGTGGTTGGTGAACAGGGCACCGTAGAAGGTGATATAAATGCTCTGCAGGCGGATGTTACCGGGAGAATTTATGGCAACATCAACATTAAAGACCTGCTAAACCTTAGGGCCCAAGCAATGATCAATGGGGATGTTTGTGCCGGAAAAATTTCTATGGAACCATCCGTTTCTTTTAACGGAACCTGTATCATGCAATCTGCAACCAGCAATGTAGTAGAAATGGCTACCATTAAAGATGAAAGAAAAAAGATCGCAGAATAACAGCAATTTACTTTACCAATATGCGGGATTCGCATTTCAGCTTTTGGCCGGGCTTGGCATAGCTGCATTTGCGGGGTTTAAACTTGATAAATGGATTAAGCCTGGTATCCCCGTATTTATATGGCTATTACCTTTGCTTGTTTTGATCATTACCATTTTTAAAGCCATTAAAGACACTTCTGGAAAATAATTTATGCGGAAAAAGTTTCAACAAAAGCTGCTGCTTCGCCTTTTTATACTTTTTATTATCATCAATGCCCTGTCATTTGTACTTGCCGGCTGGCTTGATTCAATTAAAATTGACCATTTAGTTGTTGTTGGTGCAAACAGCCTTCTCTTCCTGCTGGCAGTAGTCAGCCTGCTTATGCAGGTAAAAGCTTTAAGCAATACTAATCCAAATGTATTTGTACGAAGCATAATGGCGGCTACCTTTATAAAATTAGTTGTTATTATTACCGCACTTTTTATTTATGCTTATGCCGCCGGCAAAAGCAGGAGCCTGTATGCTATTGTTGTTGGAATGGGCCTATATTTATTGTACACTGTTACCGAAGTAAGGGCTGCCCTTGAAATGAATAAACTGAAAGATGGCGTCAACTGAACATCCTATGCAGGCCCTTGCCGGTTTTTTGCCCGAAGGCACCTTTGAACAGGTAGTGCAATACCTTAACCAATATAAAGTTCACTTAAAAATAACAAGGGAGCGAAAAAGCGTATTAGGTGACTATCGCAACGCCATACCCGGCAAAAACCACCGCATTACTGTAAACGGCAACCTTAATAAACATGCCTTTCTTATCACACTCATCCACGAACTGGCGCATTTATTAACCTTTGAAAAACACGGCCACAAGGTAAACGCTCACGGTAAGGAATGGAAACAGCTTTACAGCAGTTTGCTTGCAACGTTTGTGGAGCATAAGGTTTTTCCGGAAGATATAAGGATTGCTTTGCGAAAATCGCTGACAAACCCTGCAGCAAGCAGTTGCGCTGAAGAAGGTCTAATGCGTGTATTAAGAAAATATGACGCGAAAAAAGAAAATGTACACCTGCTGGAAGAACTACCAAATCACGCTTATTTTAAAACAAGTGATGGCAGGATTTTTCAAAAAGGAGAAAAGCTGCGCAAACGCTACCGGTGCAAAGAAGTTAAAACAGGGCTTGTCTATCTCTTCAGCCCCATTTATGAAGTGCAGGTAGTTGAAAAATAGAGGCTTTTTATGTAAAGCGGCTAACCCTCGGATCAATAATACCATATAAAATATCTGCAAGAATATTTACCAATATAAAAAAGGTTGCCGTTACCAATACACTCCCCATTACCACAGGAAAATCAAGTTTCTCCAGCGCATCAACGGTAACTTTACCTATCCCCTTCCACCCAAAAATGTACTCTACAAAAAATGCTCCTGCCAGCAATTCAGCAAACCACCCTGTAATGGCTGTTACCACCGGGTTTAGTGCATTGCGTAAAGCATGTTTCCATATTACGGCCCTTTTGCTAAGGCCTTTTGCATAAGCGGTTCTTATATAATCCTGCTGCAAAACATCAAGCATGGCGCTGCGTGTTAACTGGGTAATAATGGCAAGCGGGCGTATGCCTAAAGTAACTGCAGGCAAAATAAGATTTTGCAGTTGTAATTGTTTCCCCTTGAAAGGGTCATAATCAAATAAGCTGCCTGTCATGTGCAGGCCGGTACTATCGCTTAATACAAATCCAAAAAAATAAGCAAGCAAAATTCCCATAAAAAAAGAAGGTGCCGATATACCCAGCACACTTGCAAAAATCGCAGACGTATCCATCCATGTATTTTGCTTTACGGCCGCAACAATGCCTAAAAATATACCAAGCACTGTTGCTATTAGCATGGCTGTAAAGGCAAGTATCAATGTTCCGGGCAATGCCTCTGCCAATACTTCAGAAACATTTTTTTTGGATTGATAAGACCGCCGCAGGTAAGGCACCTTTATAGCAAATTTTGTGTTACCACCAATAAAAATGCCTGTTAATTGTTTTGACTGAATATCTTCTTTTGAATAAACTGAAAGGGGTGAAACATCATTAAGGTAAAGCAGGAATTGTTTCCATTTTGGCTGGTCAAGCGCCAGTTCTTTTCGGATGTTTTCCATAGTGGCCTTATCACCTGTTTGCCCAAGCACAAGCCTTGCAGGGTCGCCAAAACCCTGGAATAAAAAAAATACTAAAACAACTACCCCAACCAGGACGAGCAGCCCATATAAAAGTTTCCTGGTTATAAAGTGGAGCATATACTTTAAGTGATTGACGTAACCATCCTACGAAATACGAATCAATACGAATATACGAATTTAAAACCGCTTATTTTTTAGGATTTAGGCCTTGACTCCGTTTGGAATTTTTCTTCTTATTTTTTTGGAATTTGAGATTTGATTTTATTTGGAATTTTTTTTTCTTCTTTTTTTGGACTTTGGAATTTCTGTTTATTTGGAGTTTTCCTTTCTTATTTATTTGGGCATTTGTTCCAGTATCTGCACGTTCACTTTTGCAATTTTGCCCAAATATTCCTTCACTTCATCCGCATCTGCATAGCTGTATTTGGCTTTAATATTGGCCTGCTGCATCACTAAATAGGTTGGGTTAACACGTGCTGCGGTTTTAATAATTGTTCCGTCGCAGATTAAAATATGCACATCCGGGTTATTGGCAAATTCGGCAGTGGTCCTTTCCCTATCGCCCGTAATAAGAAAAAATGGAAGGTTCTTATTCTTTAATGCAGTAAGCACATCATCAAAATCTTTATTATGCCATTTGTCAAAAGTTGAAAAATCCTTTACAAAAAGCAATACATAATAATTGCCCTGGTTTAAAATGGGTAAGGTGGTATCAGTACCACTTAAAGTTTGTAATTGAAAATCAACAATCTTTGGGGTAGCATTGCCCTTTCGAACAAGTTTATCGTAACGGTCAATATATTTATAGGTTGAATCAAAATCCGCGGGAAAATCGTTCTGCCCAAATTCAACTGTTTTTCCATTTTTACTGTATTTAAAAGTAAGCGCTAAACTGTCCGGCAATGCGCCCGCAGGCACTTTCATTTCCTCCGCAATATTTTTGCCCGGCTTATAAGGCAGGCAATCAAGTACCGGCAAATATTTTTGTACATACCATTGCAAACCGCTTATTGCCAATATGCAGATAAGTAATAATATTTGCGGGGCAGGTGATCTTAGAGAAGATACTATCCGGTTTCTATTTATAAACAGCACCAATATCAGCAGTAATAATGCAAGGTCTTTGAGGAACGATTGCAGGGGCGTTAAAGGCAGGCAATCACCAAAACAGCCGCAGGTTTTTATTTTACCCGAAAGCAGCGCATACCCGGTTAAAAAAGTAAAGAAAATAATAAGCAACAGCAAAAGCCAGCTAAACAATTTCATGCGCCACCCAATAATAACGGCAACCCCTGCCAGTACTTCAAATACATTCATTATAAGCGATAAGGCTAGCGTATAATCATTAAAACCGTTGTTTAGCCCCCAGGCTTCAAAAAACTCCTGCATCTTATAACTCAAACCCAAAGGGTCATTCGCCTTTATTAACCCTGAGAATATAAACAACAACCCAACAACCCAGCGAATTATTATATAACGTTTTTTCACTTGTAACTATTTAAATGATTTATCAACAATTAATCTACGAATACGAATCAATACGAATGTACGAATAGAAAACCCTTCGCTTTAATCAGAATATATCTTTCAATCCTTATTAAGGATCACTTTACAAATATCCGCAGTTTCTTCATTCGTACATTCGTATTGATTCGTATTTCGTAGGACAATCAATGCTTCATTCGTACATTCGTATTGATTCGTATTTCGTAGGACAATCAATGCTTCATTCGTACATTCGCATTGATTCGTATTTCGTAGGACTGTCAATGCTTACCTTCATCCATTAATATAAGTGCAAAGGCCGCGTAATTAATAATATCCACGTAATTGGCGTCAATCCCCTCGCTGATTAGTGTTTTGCCATCATTGGCAAGTATTTGCTTTATACGCATCAGTTTCATTATTATAAGGTCTGCAAAACTCTCCTGGCTCATTTCACGCCATGCCTCGCCATAATCGTGGTTCTTATCCAGCATAACACTTTTGGCAAAAGCAACCTGCCCGTCATACCAGGTTTTTGCCGTATCAACAGGTATATCTTCCACTGCTGATTCTCCTAACTGCAACTGTATAAGGCCTATCACGGCGTAATTAAGAATGCCCTTAAATTCGCCTGCTATATCATCGTCAATTTTTTGTGTTTTTTTCTCCTGTATGGTTCTTATACGAAGGGCTTTGATAAATATTTGGTCAACCACCGAAATAGTTCGCAACACCCGCCATGAAGTGCCATAATCCTTCGCTTTATTAATGAATATATCCCTGCAAAGCGCTACAGCGTTATCGTATTGTTCGTTTGTATTAGTCATTATTCAAAAGGGGCTTTGTTCACTAACTCATGGAATTGTTATGCAATAATACGTCTTATCTTTATTTTTCAAACTCCCGTTAAGATGCCCGGAATAATGACACTCAATTGCAAAGGAAAATTACTGGTTATTGATGAGCCTGTTATTATGGGTATTATAAACGTAACCCCTGATTCGTTCTATAGTAACAGCAGGCAGCAAACTACAGATGAAGCCCTGCAACAGGCAGAAAAGATGATTGCGGATGGCGCAGCCATACTTGACATTGGCGGCCAAAGTACCCGTCCCGGCAGTGATCAAATTGGCGAAGGGGCTGAATTAGAAAGGGTTTTACCCGTTATAGAAGCGATTCATAAACAATTCCCGGATACTTTTATTTCTGTTGATACATTCCGCGCAAGGGTTGCTGAACAAGCGGTAAATGCAGGGGCTGCGATGGTAAATGATATTAGTGGCGGGACAATGGATGAGGGTATGCTTTCAACAGCAGGAAAATTAAAAGTACCCTATATCTGCATGCACATAAAAGGCACCCCGGCCACCATGCAGCAACACACAACATATAAAGATGTAACCAAAGAGGTTTTTGAATATTTCATTACCCGGGTTAATAAATGCCGGGAAGCAGGTATTCATGATGTAATTATTGATCCGGGCTTTGGTTTTGCTAAAACACCCGCCCATAATTTTGCCCTGCTTCGCAACCTGGAAATATTTAAAATGCTTGAAAAGCCAATATTGGTCGGCGTTTCACGCAAATCAACCATTTATAAAACCCTTGGTATAACGGCGTCAGAGGCTTTAAATGGCACCACTGTTTTAAATACTGTCGCCCTGCTAAACGGGGCTGCTATTTTGCGGGTGCATGATGTAAAAGAAGCAAAAGAGGCAGTAGAATTGGTAAAAGCGTATAAAGCATAAAAGTCAGGCATTTTCTAATAATTATATTTATTTTAAATATTTCACGCCCGTACATTGCCAATTACCTTTTGATATTTTACTTAGTTCATGTAGGTTTGTCGGGATTTAAAAACTACTCATGAAGAAATTCAACTGGAAAAGCCTTTTACCACACGTTATTGCCGTGGCCATTTTTTTATTAATTGCCGTAATTTATTGCAAACCCGTATTAGAAGGTAAGGTTTTGCAGCAAACCGATATAACTAACTGGAAAGGGATGGCACAAAACTCTTTTGAGTATAAAGAGAAACACGGGCGTTTCCCATTATGGAATACGCATCTTTTCAGCGGGATGCCTAATTACCAGGTGGCCATGGATAGTAAAGGCCTTTTGCCCGATTTTAATACAATATTCACTTTAGGCCTTCCAAAGCCGGTCAACTTTTTTTTCCTTGCTTGTATTTGCTTTTATATTTTATGCATGGTATTTAGCACCAACTACGCGATAGCTATACTGGGAAGCCTTGCTTATGCCTACTCCACTTACAACCCTATTATTATTAATGTTGGCCACGATACAAAAATGATGGCTATTGCCTATATGCCTGCTTTGCTGGCAGGGCTTATTTTGATATATGAAAAAAAATATGTTATTGGCCTTTTTGTTACAGCACTTTTTGCAACATTGGAAATTGCGGCAAACCATCCCCAGATAAACTACTACTTTGCCATTATAGCAGCCTTTGTCACGATATCTTATATTATTAAATGGGTTAAGGCGCACGAATGGAAACATATGTTCATAGCATTTAGCCTTTCTGCATTAGCCGTATTAATAGGATTGGGCAATTCAGCAATTTCATTGCTTACAACGGCAGAATATACAAAATATACCATGCGGGGTGGTAAAACAATAGATAATTCGGGCGCCGGCCTTAAGCAGGTTAAAACAACAGGCCTGGATGAAGATTATGGCTTTTCCTATAGCGCCGGGAAAAGTGAATTTCTTACTTTTTTAATGCCTAATGCTTTTGGCAGCAGCAGTGAGGAAGCTTACGATGAAAACTCCAAAATAGTAACTGCGCTTACAGATAAAAATGTGCCCGAAGAACAGGCCGTACAGGTTGCAACCAGTACCCCAAAATACTGGGGTGGCATATTGCCATCCACATCAGGCCCGGTTTACTTTGGGGCAATAATTTGTATATTATTTATTATCGGGCTTGTATTGGTTGATGATAAATACCGCTGGTGGATACTCGCAGCAAGCCTTTTTGCAGTTGTAATATCCTGGGGTAAATATTTTGAGGGGTTTAACGGATTACTTTTTGAGCACTTGCCTATGTACAATAAATTCCGCGCGCCTTCAATGGCTACTGTTATCCCTCAATTGTTGTTCCCGTTACTTGCAGTATTAGCGTTGCAAAAAGTTTTTTTTAGTGATTATAGCAAGCAGTACCTGCAGAAGTCGTTTAAAAAAATACTATATATAACGGGCGGCGTTTTTGTTATTCTGCTGCTTGTATATTTTGCAAGCGATTTTTCAAGCGAAATAGATCCGCAAATTATAAAGGGGTACACTAATCCGCAGACCGGCAGTAACGAATTTGGGCATATAATTGTGAATGCCATGATACAGGAAAGAAAAGCAATGTTTGGAACAGATCTTTTTCAGGCACTTATATTTGCAGTGGTTACAATAGGAGTATTGTTTATTTATTTGAGAACTTCTGTAAAACCTGTTTACCTTGTTATTGCGCTGCTTATAATAAATACAGCAAACTTATTGGTTGTTGATAATAAATATTTAAACGCCGATAAATATGTTGAATCAGACTCTTACCAGTCTAATAATTTTACACCTACCTCTGCCGCTGTTGATATAATGAAGGATAAAGATCCGCATTACAGAGTATATAGTTTATCGCCGGACAGGTACCAGGAGGCATTGACGGCTTATTTTTTACGTTGTGTGGGTGGTTATCATCCTGCCAAGCTCCGTATTTACCAGGATATACTTGATAACCAGGTTGATAAAAACAATAAGAGTGTATTGAATATGCTTGATACTAAATATTTTATAGTGCCCCCGCAACAACAGCAGCAGCAGTATTCAGTTATAAAGAACGACAGCGCCCTCGGTGCTTGCTGGTTTGTAAAGGAGGTTAAATTTGTGAATGGGCCTGTAGAAGAAATGAATGCTTTAGATAAATTTGACCCATCTCAAACGGCGGTTGTTGATAATAGTTTTAAATCAATTATTCCGGGCCAGCCGGCATCAGATCCCTCTGCAAAAATTAAACTTGACAGTTACGATAACGATGATATCAAATATTCAACAACGGCAAATACCAACCAGTTTGCTGTATTAAGTGAAGTATATTATCCCGCGGGCTGGCAAGCTTATATTGACGGGAAAAAAACCGGGTACACCAAAGTAAATTATGTGTTGAGGGGAATTCCTGTGCCTGCAGGTACACATTCTATTGAATTCAAATTTGAACCTGCATCGTATTACAACGGCCAGGTGTTTGCTTATATAGCAAATATTTTAACCTGGCTTTCCATTATTGCCACTATATGGTTTATTTGGAACAAAAGATACAAAACTGTTGCCAAAACTTAGATAGGGAAAAATGAAAATAGTTGTATTAGATGGCTATGCTTTAAATCCCGGTGACCTTGATTGGGATCCTATTGAAAAGTTTGGAGAATTAACTGTTTACGAAAGAACGCCTGTAGATTTGATTGTTGAAAGGTGCAAAGAAGCCAATATAATTCTTACCAATAAAACCCCGCTCAAAAAAGAGGCTTTTGATAAGCTGCAAAATGTAAAATTGGTTGGCGTGCTTGCTACGGGCTACAATATAGTGGATATTCAGGCCGCGAAAGAAAGAGATATACCCGTTTGCAATGTACCTGCCTATGGTACTGCATCTGTTGCCCAGCATACCTTCGCATTACTGCTTGAACTAACCAATCATGTGGGAGTAAACGCTGTTTCAGTATCAAATGGTGAATGGGTAAAGGCGAAGGACTGGAGTTACAGCAAGTCTCCAATTATCGGGTTAGCAGGAAAGGTTATAGGGATTGTAGGTTTTGGAAACATAGGGCAGCAAACCGCCCGGATAGCCGAAGCGTTTGGGATGAAAATTATTTATAACGGCCCAAACAAAAAGAATACCTCTGTTTCCGCAGAATATGTAAGCCTGCACGAACTGTTTGCTAAAAGCGATTTCATTTCATTGCATTGCCCTTTAAAAGCAGATAATACAAAATTTGTAGATGCGCAGCTTTTAAAGTTGATGAAACCCTCTTCGGTTCTTATAAATACTTCAAGAGGCCAGTTAATTGAAGAAACCGATCTTGCTTTTGCTTTAAATAATAACATTATTACAGGCGCGGCCTTAGATGTTTTGTCAACGGAACCGCCTGCTGCAGATAATCCTTTACTTACTGCAAAAAATTGCATCATAACACCCCATACTGCATGGATGGCAAAAGAAGCAAGGCAAAGAATACTTGAAACAACTGCCAATAATATACAGGCATTTATTAATAACAAACCCGTGAATGTGGTGAATTGAAATGCAGGAGGTAGTGGACGATGCTGCAAGTTTTACGCTATAAGCTGCAAGCTAAAAGTGGCCTTCAGGCATAAAGCTTATGGCGCAAAGCTTGCAGCCCTCCTCTTATCTAAACTGTATAGCCTTTATTGGCCTTATAGTTTTAACAAAAATGGTAGGTATTATTAACGCCAGAATGCAAACCGCCATTGTACCCACGCATACAGCGCCTGTTTCCCACCAGATTATTTTTACAGGCGCCACGGAAACATAATAAGCAGACTCATTGAGTTTTATTAAACCGGTATATTGCTGCAATAAACAAACGCCGGTACCAAATACAAAACCAATCAGAATACCCACGCAGGCAATAATTACAGAATGGTATAAAAATATTTGCTGGATATTCCAGTCGCTGTCGCCAATTGCTTTTAAAATACCTACCATGCGCGTACGTTCCAGTACCAATATAAGCAGGCAGGTTATTAGGTTAATAATGGCAACTATCGCCATTACAATAAATATCACATTCCTGTTAACATCCTGTATATTCAGCCAGTCAAATATGTATGGATAAACTTCTTTTATGCTTTTACTTATCCATACTTCCGGTAGTTCATCATGTATAATGCTGTTCAGCGTATCTATTTTAGTATAATCATCTAAAAAAACTTCATATCCCCCTATTTCGCCGTTATGCCAGTTATTTATCCTTCTCAACAACCTTATATCGCCTATGGCAAACAATTTGTCAAATTCTTCAATCCCGGTTTTATAAATACCGCTTACAACAAGCCGCCTTGTAGATGAAGTGGTTTTTCCGGGTGAAATAAAATAAATATTAATGGTGTCATTTACCTTTATCTGCAGCTCCGATGCTATAGGCTGGGAAACTACAATTTGTTTGCTGTATGATGTATCAGCAAAGTTTATCCATTTACCGGATATAAGAAAAGGCTTAAGGTTGCTGAAATCGTAATTAGGTGCAACACCTTTAAATAATATTCCTTCAATCTCTTTATTTTTTTCTATTACCGCGCTTTTGGTTGCAAATGCCTGTATTTGCTTTACACCCGGGGTGCTTTTTACTACCTGTACAACAGTATCGTTTTGCTCTAAAGGTGTTTCCTCGGCTACGAGGGACTTATCTTCTTCAAACTGCTGTACCCTTATGTGCCCCCAAAAGCTAAATACTTTTTGCCCTACTGCCTGCTGAAAACCATTTACAAAAGATAAAGTTATGATCATTGCAGCCACGCTTAAAGCTGTAGCGGCAGTAGCCAGCCGTATAATAAAGCGTGAAAAAGACTTCTGGTTATTAAATGCTATTCTTTTTGCTATAAAGGATGCTACATTCATTTTGAAGCGATAAAACTACATTGCATAAACGGAGTTGCAAAATAAAGAAGTCATTAGGTCATTAGTCAATAAGTCATTGGGTAAAAAAAGGCTCAACAGCAAATCATTATAAAAAGAAGTAAAAGTAAAAATAGGGTACTTATTGTTGCTGGTTATTCCTTAATGACTTATTGACCGAATGACTCAATGACCCACGATGTAATGACTTATTGACCAATGACCTAATGCCCCCCTCCGGTTATATGCGAAAGAATAATGCCTGTTGCCACCGCGGCATTTAAAGATTCCGCTCCTCCCCTTTTTGGTATCGTTAAAGGGTATTTAACAAAGGGCAAAACTTCTTTTCGTATGCCCCCACCCTCGTTGCCTATAACTAAAAGCCCCTCTTTTATTTGGCCTGTTTTATAAACATCGTCCCCATTAAGCATCGCACCATAAATTTTTACTGGCACCCCGGCAAGCAATTGGCTTAAACTTTTATACCAAACTTTTACCCGGGCAATACTGCCCATGGTGGCCTGTACCACTTTTGGACTGTATATATCAACAGTATCTTCGCTTGCAATTACCTGGTAAATACCAAACCAGTCGGCAATTCTTAATATGGTGCCCATATTGCCGGGGTCTTGTATGCCATCCAGTACAAGTGTTAAGGTTTTATTTAAAACCGGCTCCTGGTTTATTCCAGGCATCTTTACTATGGCCAATACCTGGTTGGGTGTTTGCAGGTTGCTAATTTTTTGCAGTTCAGTTTCCTCAATAATAGTAAGGCCGCTTATAGCGTTATTATCAGGCATCCATTCATTTAATGCGTATATGTGTTTTATCTCAAAATCTGATTTTAACAGCTCATTTACCAGCTTAGGGCCTTCCGCAACAAACAAGCCTTCTTCATCCCTTGTTTTTTTGTGGTACAAACTTTGAATATATTTGGCATCATTCTTACTAATCATACTTATGGGTATTAACTCCAAACCATTTTATTATTTTGTATTGGTTACTCTTACTATTTGCGTTTTTTTTTCCTGCTCCGTAGAAAAAAGTACCAGTGTAAGAAACTTTCCTGTTGATACACCTTTCGTTTTTGATAACAAGATAATTCTAAAAGGTAATGTAACAAAAGAAGAAAAGAAAAAACTAACTGCAGATCTTGCGAATTATTGGGCAGACAGTCTGCTGGCACAAAGGTCAGCGCAATTCGGCTTTGCTTCCAAATCAATTGGGCCGCCTTTTTTCTTCACATATAAATTAAAGGACCCCCCCATTTTAGACAGCACCAATATTCCGCCTACGATAACATATATGAATGGTTATCTAAGATCGCAGGGATACTTTTATGCCCAATTGCAGGATACTATCTTAAAGTCGTTTTACAATGGCCAGCGGCGCAGGACGATTGTAATGACCATTGACCCGGGAAAGCAAACCATCATTGATTCAGAAAATTACAGCCTTGCAACCAGACGCCTGCAATACCTCGCCGATTCAAGCAAAAAATCAAGCCTTATACAGCAAGGTAAAAGCCCGTTTTCAAAAGACCTTGTCGGCAGCGAACTTGACAGGCTGGTAGCACTTTACAGGCAAAGAGGGTATTTTTTACTTACACGTGATAACCTTATTGCCGAGGCGGATACGCTTGACCAATCGTTAATGAATTTTTCTTCAGACCCCTTTGAGCAGGCGCAAAAGATATCAGAGGCTGTGGAGCATAGAAAACAACATCCGTCGGCCGTTATTACCATCAAACAAAGAGAAAATGCAGATTCACTGCAAATATTATCTGACTCCATTTATTTTAAAATATACAGGGTTGGTAATATTTATTTTTACCCCGAAGCGGATATACGGTTAGTTGCTGATAGCGTAATGGCCGACACCGTTAACATGAAAAAACTTACCAGCGGTGAATTTACCATGTATTATAAAAAGGGTTTATTCAGGTTAAAGCCTTTAACAGGCTTCGCTAATATGCACAAAAACAGGTTGTATAATGAAGTTGTTTTTAACCAGGCACTTAGTACATTTAATCAATTACCTGCATGGAGCCAGGTTGATTACAGGACACAAATAAGAAATGATTCCGTTGATTTTTATTTTTTGCTTTCCCCTGCGCGAAGGGAAAATATTACCCTGGGCCTGGAGGGAAGTTATAATTCAGGCGACTATCTTAGCACCGGCAATTTAATAGGAACGGCATTTAATATTAGTTATACCAACCGTAATCTGTTTAAAAGTGCGGTACAATCTTCCACCACTTTTAGCAATGGCGTTGAGTTTAGCCCTAATTCCAATTATCCTTTTTTACAAACTTTTCTCTCATCTTTAAATCAAACATTCACTATTCCTAATGTTGATATCCCGAGGATACCATTCTTAAAAAAGCCTGCCATACGGAGGAAAGGCGTAGAAAAAATTAGCGTTAGCGGCAATTATTCTGAAAGAAATGATTTCTTTCGTGTCCGCTCCCTCGTTGCAAGTTTTGGGTATGAGTGGAGAAGAAGAAACAATTTATTTCAATGGAAACCGATAAACATTGAATTGTACTCGCTTGATACGTTACCCCTGCTTATAAGTGCATTTCAGGAAAACCCCTTTTTGCGGTCAGCATTCAATACCGGTTCTGTAATAAGTACGCAATTTGCATGGACAAAGACATTTAATGATAAAAACAATGCGAACAATACAAACCTGGTAAGGATAGCTGTTGAACAATCATACCCCCCGGTTAATGTGAATGTTTATCAATACTCCAAAGCTGAAGCTGAATACAGGCGCGTATGGGCCCTTAAAAAATTATCATCCGTTGCTTTCCGTTTTTTTTCCGGGCTGGGGTATAATTATGGAAGCAACCCAAAATTTGGCAATACGCTTCCTTTCTTTAAGCAGTTTATTGCAGGCGGCCCCAACAGCATGCGCGCCTGGGGTTTAAGGCAATTAGGATTAGGCTCATCCGTAATAAGCGATACTTCTAACTTCAGGGAACGTTATGGCGATATGCAACTGGAGGCAAACCTGGAATACAGGTTTCACCTGGCAACCATAGGCAGCGTAAATATTGCGAGTGCATTTTTTGCAGATGCAGGAAATATATGGGATATTAAAAAGGACGCGGCATTGCCCGGCGCCGAATTTGATATAAGCCGGCTTGGGAAAGATATTGCCCTGGGAATAGGAACAGGTTTGCGCCTTGATTTCAGTTATTTTTTAATACGGCTTGATTTTGGCCTTAAAGTAAAAGACCCTGCCCGGTATGAAAATAACGGGTGGATGGATTTCAAAAAATTTACCTGGCAAAATACAGAGTACGGAGTTAAAGATCCAACTACCGGCGCTATTACTCCCTTACCACGAAATAATTATGCCGTACAATTAGGTATTGGGCTGCCCTTTTAATTAATGAGACAGCAAAAAAAAGCTGTTGATATAACCTGTCAACAGCTTGTAAATTCGTTCAACCTGGCTTAACAACCTTATGCTCTGTAATTAGTTTACAGCGTGCTTTACGTTTCTGTTTACTTTATCCATATTCTTGTTCATCGTACGATTAGCATCCGTTGCAGCGTCTTCCATTTGGCCGGAAGCGCTGTTGCGTTTACGAAAATAAAGTATTACACCTGCGGCGGCGGCCCCAACAATTGAAGCCGCAATTAGTATTTTTTTCATAGATAAATCTTTTGATGATAATAAATCAAATCAATTACTGTACCACTCAATCCCAAAAACATAGAGCCGCATTTTACACATCTTGGCTTAACCGTTTTTAAGATCATTGACGTACAGCAAAACATTTTAAAGGCTTTTTAGAACATGCCGGCCTCTATCATACCTGCATTTTTTTTGACTTTTATTTTTTTGCCCCTGCTTTCTTTGGAACTTTAGCGCCTTCCTTTCGTGCTTCGGAAAGCCCTATTGCAATCGCCTGCTTTGGGTTTGTAACTTTTTTTCCGCTCCTGCCGCTTTTTAAAGTGCCTTCTTTTTCTTCATGCATGGCCCTTTCTACTTTATGCGCTGCTTCTTTTGAATACTTTGCCATAAATATTTAGTTTAATGAATTAGCAATAGTGGTTAAGTATCAAAACTTTTGCCAGTTTATTGGTGTTGCTTTATCCAGTGTATAAATAAAGGGCCTGTTCTGCCGCATACAGGGTCTGTTTCAGGTAACAACACCCTGGTAATGTTATGGTCTGTTTGCGGCCTTTCACCGCTTTTGCCATAATTCAAATCATAATCTTTTCCCTCCGGGTAGGCGCCTATACATTTAAAATCTTCATCACTCCAGGCATTTTTATGCGCAACACCGGCAGGTATTATCAATACATCGCCTTTTTCAATAATAAACTGAATGCCATCATCACCGCCCATTAATATCCGGCAATTACCACTGTAAACTCCCAATACTTCGTGCGTAACACTATGGTAGTGGTGATAATGATAAATACTGTCGCGCCAGGTATTCTTCCAGTTATTGGCCGCAAAAACTTTCTCTATCACCTGCGGATGATGCCCCGACGGCAAATTGAAAGCCTTTTTATACACAAGCAAGGGCAATATTGAATTTGGGAATACGCCATCATCTTTAAGCAGGTGGGCAACCACTTTCGGCGATGTTTTGATATAGCTTTCTTTAACTGACATAACGAGCTTTTAAAAACATGTGAAATTTTTATGCCAAAATAAATTTGATCATATTTGTATTCAGCATCCGTTTTTTACGGCTAAACTGTTCGTTCCGTTTTTGTTTACTTCTTTTTGTTTTGCGCAAAACAAAATGCAGCATGTTGAAGAATTGATCAATAATGTTGAACCTGGCTGGCCGCTTGTTAAACAATGGATTGATTCAGCAAAAAAATAAAGTGGAGATTCTTCTATATGATCCTGCAAATGCAAAAAATGCCTTATACAAAATACAGGTAACCACCCCGCCGCCCGTGGGCGCGGTCATTTATAAAACCGGCGGATTGTTGATTGATAATGGATGGATACGGATACCTGGTTCCGGAAGGTAATGACCCCCAATGACTTTTCTTCTTTCAACTGCCAACTATTCTTCAACAGATTGCCACAAAAATCCCATTACACAAACCCCCGCTGATTTTTTCGCAACGACGATGCGTGTTGTTTAATGACTTAATGACTAATGACCCAATGACTTTTCTGTCATCTGTCATCTAACATCTGTCAACTATTATTAAGCGTACATCTCTTCTCTTAATTGTTTAACCCGCGCATCCTCCATATACTCATCAAACGTCATTAAGCGGTCAATAATGCCTTTGGGCGTAAGCTCTATTATACGGTTGGCAACTGTTTGCATAAAAGTATGGTCATGCGAAGTGATCATAACAATGCCCGGGAATATATTACACCCTTCGTTAAAGCTTTGGATGCTCTCCAGGTCAAGATGGTTTGTCGGCTGATCTAATATAACAACATTGGGGTTTTGCAGCATCATGCGGCTTACCATACAACGTACCTTTTCGCCCCCGCTCAGCACATTTGTTTTCTTAACAATATCATCCCCGCTAAAAAGCATTTTACCTAAAAAGCCGCGCAGAAAAGGTTCATCAGCGTCCGTAACATTTGGTGGTACAAATTGGCGTAGCCAATCAATAAGTGGCAGAGGCTGTGTAAAAAACCCTTCATTCTCAAAAGGCAGGTATGCTTTGGTAATAGTGGTGCCCCATTCAAATTTCCCTTTATCTGTTTTTACATTATTATTTATTACTTCAAAAAAAGCGGTAACAGCCAAAGCATCCTTACTTAAAAAAGCTATTTTTTCGCCTTTATTTATGCTAAAAGATACTTTATCAAATAATGCGCGCCCGTCAACGCTTTTACCAAGATTTTCAACATTTAGTATCTGGTTGCCTACTTCCCGCAGAGGCTGAAAAATGATACCGGGGTATTTTCTATTTGATGGCTGTATGTCTTCAATCGTTAATTTCTCTAATGCCTTTTTACGCGAGGTAGCCTGTTTACTTTTTGAAGCATTGGCAGAAAAACGTGCAATAAAGTCCAACAAGGCCTGCCGTTTCTCTTCCGTTTTTTTATTTTTATCATTTATCTGCCGGCTCATCAATTGTGATGACTCATACCAGAAAGTATAATTACCTGTATATATTCTTATCTTTTGTTTGTCAACATCAGCCACATGTGTACACACGGCATCAAGAAAGTGGCGGTCGTGGCTAACCACTAAAACAATATTTTCATAATCGGCCAAAAAGTTCTCTAACCAGCTTATCGTTTCAATATCCAAACCATTGGTAGGCTCATCCAGCAGCAAAATATCAGGGTTACCAAAAAGCGCCTGCGCCAATAATACTCTAAGCTTAAGGTTACCCGGAATATCTTTCATCAACGTTTGGTGATAATTTTCTGTAACACCCAGGCTGCTTAAAAAACTGCCTGCATTACTTTCTGCTTCGTACCCCCCCATTTCGCCAAATTCGCCTTCCAGTTCACCGGCCCGCATACCATCTTCTTCTGTAAAATCGGCTTTGGCATAAATGGTTTCACGCTCGTGCATTATCTCCCACATTTTTTTGTGGCCCTTAAGCACAGTGTGCAAAACAGTATCCTCGTCAAACTCGAACTGGTTTTGTTTTAATACAGCCATCCTTTCGCCCGGCGTAATTTCCACATAACCCTTATTTGGCTCAATTTCGCCGCTCAATATCTTGAGAAATGTTGACTTACCTGCACCGTTTGCCCCTATAACACCGTAGCAATTGCCTTTAACAAAATTCAGGTTTACCTCATCAAATAAAACCCGCTTGCCATACGCAAGCGTTATATTCCTTGCACTTATCATTGTATAATTAGTTAAAACGCGGCAAAAGTAAGGGTTAAGCGTGGTTTTTTTACGGTGAATATGATTAAAGATGTGAGGATAAATTTATTATGGCAAAACTTGCAGATTGATTTAGAATGACACTAATTTCGTGAAAACTCATTATCCCCATGAGCGTTGCTGAAAAATTAGCCAATATGAAATCAGACAAAGCGGCTGCTAACCTAAAGGCCGGTGAAGATTTTCTTGCAGAAAACAAAAAAAGGCCCGGCGTAATTGAATTGCCAAGCGGGTTACAATATGAAATTCTTGTACCGGGTACCGGTGAAAAGCCAAAAATATACCATAATGTTACCTGCCACTATCACGGAACATTGACGGACGGCACTGTGTTCGACAGTTCTATATCACGCGGCCAGCCCGCCTCCTTTCCTTTAAATATGGTAATTAAGGGATGGACAGAAGGTTTGCAATTAATGCCCGTTGGCAGTAAGTGGCGCTTTTTTATTCCCCCTTCTTTAGGTTATGGCGACAGGCATGTAAGCGCACAAATTACCCCTAACAGCACGTTGATTTTTGATGTGGAACTTATAAGCTTTAAGTGAGCAGCCCTGTTTTATACTTCTTGTTCAAGATTCCTTGTTCCTTGTTCGATATTCAAATCCTTCCTTGTTCAAGATTCCTTGTTCCTTTCTCGTTATTCACTGAATGCATACCAGAACCGAAAACACAACAATTCTAAACTCCTTCGCTTAACTCCAGCCAGCGTATTTCTTTTTCTTCCAGCAGGCTGGTTATCGTGCTTATTCTTTCTGTTATCTTAGAAAGTTCATCAAAAGGTAAATTGCCGGTACTCATTGTTTCGGCCAGGTGTTTTTTTTCTTTTTCCAGGTCAGCTATGTGCTTTTCCAGGTCTTCAAACTCACGTTTTTCTTTATAGGAAAGTTTCTTTTTTACAATTGTTTCGGTACTCTTGCCAACAGCGGTATATGACTCCTCTTGCTTTACAGGCAGCCGGTAACCGGGAGCCTGTAGCTTCTTCTCTTCTTCCTTCAGCCATAAACGGTATTGTGTATAGTTACCCGGGAAATCCCTCACTACGCCATCGCCTTCAAATACAAATAAGTGATCAACAAGGCGGTCCATAAAGTAGCGGTCGTGCGATACAATAAGCACGCAACCCTGGAACTCGCTTAAAAAGTTCTCGAGAACTGCAAGTGTAGGCAGGTCAAGGTCGTTGGTTGGCTCATCCAGTATTAAAAAGTTTGGGTTGGTGAATAAAATAGTAAGCAATTGCAAACGTTTTTTTTCACCCCCGCTTAATGAATTAAGGTAAGTATATTGCTTTTCAGGGGGAAAAAGAAATAGCTCTAAAAATTGTGCTGCGCTTAAACTTCCACCCTTGGCCAGCGGGAAGTTTTCTGCGAATGTTTTTACATATTCAATCACCCTTATGTTATCTTTAATAACCAAACCCTGCTGCGAAAAGTTTCCGAAAACAATCGTATCGCCAACATTTATTTTACCGCTGTCTGCAGGTACGGTTTGTTGAAGCAAGTTTAAAAAAGTGCTTTTACCTACACCGTTTTTACCAATAACGCCGGCCCTTTCGCCCTTGCTGAATGTATGGTCAAAACCCTTTAATATCTTCTTATCCCCATAGCTCTTATACACCTTTTTCATTTCGATTATCTTCCCCCCCAGCCTGCTCATTTTAACCTGCAACTGCATTTGCGCATCTTCTATTTTTTGCTTGGCCTTTGCTTCCACTTCGTAAAAATTGTCCTGCCTGCTTTTGCTTTTGGTGGTTCGCGCCTTGGGCTGCTTCCGCATCCACTCAAGCTCTTTCCGGTACTCATTGCGTGCCTTATCAATACTGGCATTCTCACTTTCAAGCCGGGCAGCTTTCTTTTCCATGTAATTTTCGTAATCGCCCTTGTACACGTACATATTGCTGCGCTCAAGCTCCCATATTTCCTCGCTAACTGCATCTAAAAAATAGCGGTCGTGTGTTACCAGCAGCAGGGTTACATTTTCCTGGTTAAGAAAATGCTCCAGCCATTCTATCATTTCCACATCAAGATGGTTGGTAGGCTCATCCATCATCAGCAGGGTATGCTTATGGTCAAAACCAATATCAATCAGTGTTTTTGCAAGTGCCACCCTTTTACGCTGGCCGCCGCTTAGGCTGCTTATCTTATCCTGCAGGTGGTGAATATTAAGCTTGCCAAGTATTTGCTGCACTTTGCTTTCAAAATCCCAGGCATTGTATTCGTCCATTTTTACAATGCTGTCTGATATGGCATCGCCATCGTTATTTTCCAGCGCCAGCTCATATTCTTTTATAATATTAATCACCGGGTGGGCGATATGAAAAATATTCTCCAGCACAGTTTTGTCCTCTTCAAATTTGGGGTCTTGCTCAAACAAGGCCACGGTAACGCCTTTGTTTATCCAAAGTTTGCCTTCATCAACGGTTTCCTGCCCTGCCAGGATGCGTAATAACGTGCTCTTACCTATGCCGTTACGGGCAATGATTGCAATTTTATCTCCTTCGTTAACGTGAAAAGTGATGTCATTAAAAAGTGGGGTAACTCCGTAACTCTTCGTTAATCCTTCTGCTGAAATGTAATGCATATTCGCGCAAAGATAAGGCAGCAATGTTAAGGGAGAGTGAATAGGGGGAGAAAGAGAGGTTACGTCCCACGTACATAAAAACCCAATATTACGGGTCGTATTGCCAATCTATTCATCTTTTATCGCATTCCCTACAATATAAGTGTCAATGTCAACGCTCAAGTTTAGTTTTGAAAGCCTATTGATTGTTTCGAGGTCAAAGTGAATTCCTGCATTTCCACTTATATATTGATGTTTACAGATGGAAATATAAGTTGTTGCTTTTTCGGTCATTCTTCTAACCGATTCCGGATCTTTTTCAAGTTCTGTCAGCAACAATTTTAATTGCCTTTCAAGTTCGTAAGCTTCGCTTGCAAATGGTTCAAAAGAAACCCGACTAAAATTATACCTGGTGTTGCAATTTTTTTTAAGGTCTCCTTTTGACCAACCTTTCAAGGGTCTGAATGTCAAATTTTGTGCAAGCTCTTCGTAAGTCATGTTATTTGAAGTCGCTGTAAAGTATGTTCTATGGCCTGACTCGATATATACAAAATTTACTTCAATTTTTGGTATCGTTGTCAAATTGATTTGAAGAAAATAACGCTGACCTTTAAAAGGAAAATATACGGCGACCAAATCATCTGCGTAGTTTAAGTCAACACGTTCAACTTTAGGCAATCCATTTTGAAATTCAATGTCGTTGACTTGCAAATATTGTTTTGTCACTGCAAATACAGGATTAAGAACTTCTTCTATTGCTTTGTCAATATATTTTTGAATGCCTGTATCCATCTTATGTTGCCGCAGGTGGGAATTGGCTTTTGGGTAAAGATAAATAATAAGAACTAAAGCTTGGCATTGTTCGCAAAGGGCAGTACCGAAAGTATAACAAAATTAAAAGTGATGAAAATCTCTGAGGTGGACTGTCTTAAAAAGTCATAAAACTCAAATGTCCGCAGCCCTTTCTTTCGAAAACACTGCGAACATTTTAAGTTTATCGAACATTCAACAAAACACTAATTGCTCTTGACAAGCTTACGACTGTGCATCCCTTTCATGCATAACGGGTACAATATATACACCGGGTGCAAATGTTTGCCCGGTTACAGTTAGGGGTATTGCCAAAGCCGCATGCCCTGGTATAGGTGCAAATGAGTTAACAGATGATTGTGCATAAGCGCATTGCATTACTATAAATGCCGTAAGCAGTGTGCAGCTTTTTACGAAAGAAGTACGTTTTGCGCATAAATAATAATTGTTCATTTTAGTTTTGGTTCGTTTGATCAATATCTATCCCGCTTTCAGCAGAAGATTATATGCTGCACAATAATCTTGGGATGATGATTGATAACTTTTATTATCAATGTGCTGCAAAGCTAAAGACTTGTTAAAGGCTGTAAAAGCAGCATTGAGGCAATTACGTACCCTATTTAGCAACAGGCGGAATTAAAGGGGTAAACTGCGAAAGAGGGAAAGACGATTGAACGTCCGCCCGGATATGTCGGACGGGAAGATTTTCAGGATAGGCATGGTAGTGGATTCATTTTTATATTTGCGTTAATCCTCAAAGATTGTTTAGAATTTTATTTAGAAATACCCTTTGGCTAAAGCCATTCGCACCTTCTTCAAATAACCCCAGCTTTAAAGCTGGGGTTAAATAAAACCGCAGGTATTGGCTTTAGCCAAAGCGCATTTGCCAGCATAAAATGTTTAAAATTTAAAACAGCTGCTTATAATCCTGAAAATCTTGGTTCTATCCTACAACTTATCTAACCTTTCAAGAAATTCTCCTTTCTTTATTCTCGAGACTGAAAGCGTTTGCCCGGTTGTCATAACCACCTCTCCCCCATCGCCTTTAATATAGCGTTGTAAAAAATTAAGATTAATGATATAGCTGTTGTGTATGCGAAAAAAAGACTCATCCTTTTCCAACAGCAGCTCAAGCCGCTTTAAAGTTTTTGAAATAAAAACCGTTTTGTTATCAATCAAATGAAAGCGGGTATAATTGTTCTCAGATTCGCAATACACAATATCTTTTGTATCTACCATTACCAGCCCGTCGCTGTCTGGCAGCGCAATACGCTCATATATCTTTTTGCTGCCCATTAATTCCAGCAGTTTATCAAGGCCGGGGGCTATTTGCTTGTTTTTATTTTCCTCTGCGCGTGCTACCGCATTAATTAGCTCCTGTTTGTTTAAGGGTTTCAGCAGGTAATCCAGTGCGCTGTGGCGTATGGCTTGTATCGCGTATTCATTATATGCTGTTGTAAAAATAATATCAAACGCCGCATCCCTGCAATATTCCAGCATTTCAAAGCCATTCATATCAGGCATTTCAATATCAAGAAATATAAGGTCTGGTTTAAGATCGTTTATACTTTTCAGGCCCTGCCCTGCATTACTGCATTGGGCAACTACTTCTACACCGGGGCAATATTTTTCAAGCATAATCGCAAGGCCGTCGCGGCAGTGCTTCTCATCATCAATCAGTATAACCCTCATTTGTTTTGTATTGTATGGTTAATAATACGCGTGTGCCGCTTGCTTTAGTCTGTACATCGTTTAGGTCGGTAACGCTTACCCGCGCATTTGCGTTATAAACATTATTGGCAATAGCCAGTCTTTCTTCCGTTATCTTCATGCCATGCGATCTTCGTAACGGGCTTTTTTTCATCTGCAGGCTTGCTGCCCACTCCCTGCCTACGCCATTGTCTTCAATCATAATTAACAGCAAACCATTTTCTTTATACACTTCTATCATAATTTTTCCACCGGGTTTTTTGCGGTGCATTAAACCGTGCCATATCGCATTTTCAACATAGGGCTGAATGATCAATGGCGGCAGCAGCACTCTTGCCAGGGGTATATCTGTGCTTACATTAATATCATAGGTAAATACATTTTCAAACCTGAGCGATTCAAGCTCCATGTACAACTGCAATGCCTTCAGTTCGTTTTCAAGCTGCACCCATTCACTGCGCGAATTGTCCAGTATTATACGCATCAGTTGCGAAAATTTATTCAGGTATTCTGATGCATTCTCCTGGTCGTTCTGCAGTATAAAAGTATTAATGGAGTTAAGGCTGTTAAAAATAAAATGTGGGTTCATCTGGCTGCGCAATGCAGCCAACTGTACCTGCGCCAGTTGTTGTTGTATATTGTCTATTTCTTCTTTTCGCTGCTGCAGTGCTGACTGCGATTCAAACGATTTTATTTTACCTGCAACAAGCGATGCAATGGTTGTTATTATCTGCATATGCCGCCTGGTAAAAAAGTTTTTTTCGTAATGTTCTGAATCTATTATGCCCAGCAGTTCTTCATCATAAGTAATGGGTACGCATATCTCGCTCAGGCGCGACATTTCATCAACCCGGTAGCGGCTGTCTTTAGTGGTGTCGGGTATAATAACGGCCTCGCCTGTTAATGCTACATACCCAACAACCCCTTGCCCTGGCACCACATCAAATGGTTGCTTGTTTATTTCTTCTAATGAGCCTTTTGGGCCATAGCCTGCTTTTTGCACCAGCTTCGTTTTATCACTGTTCCATAAATATATCATGCAATCAACAAACCCTAATTTGCCTATCAGGTTGCCTGCTACATCCCATAACACTTCATCAATGTTATGTTTATTGATCAAAGAAGTGGAAAAGAAATTGGTTATCTGTTCAAGTTCCAATTGATTTTTATACTGCTCTGCGGTTAACTCCTGCACCTTAGTTTTGCCTGCTTCAAGGGCCTTAATATTTTTTTCACGCCATTTAATAAATGCTCCCGCCAATGCAATACAAAGCAATATATTTAACGTTATAAACCACCATCGTTGCCAAAACGGCGGAATAATTTGTATATAAAGAAGGGTCACATCTTTTGAGAAAACGCCGTCCCTGTTTGCAGCTTTTATTTTAAAAATGTAATTGCCGCTGTGTAGCTGGTTATAATTGGCAAACTGTTCCTTGCCTGCTATTATCCAATTTTTATCAACTCCATCCAGCTGGTAGTAGTATTTTGTTTTTCCAGTGGATGTAAATTGCAGGGTAGCAAATTCAATTCGCACACTATTTTCCGTATATGACAACGGCACAGTGTTATTTATGTTATTTGTCACACCCGAATCAAGCCTTTTGCCAAACACATAAAAACCAGTGATCGTTACATCCTGCGGGGGTTTCGCTGAAACTACACTGTCAGGGTTAAACATAATGAAACCTTTGGAGCAGGCGGCTAACATTTGCCCATTTTTTAATTGTAAAAAGGCTCCTGTAAATTCATTTTGCGGTACGCCGTCTGTAATGTCATAATTTGTTATAACCCCGGTGGGTATGTTTATTTTACAAATGCCGCTTACACAGCATACCCACAGGTCTTTATGCCTGTCTAATGCAACCGCTACAACAAGATTATCGGGTAAGCCATCCTTAGCGCTGATGATCGTAAATGTTTTTTTATGCTTATCAAAAATATTCAACCCCGATAAAGTTGCCAATATCAGGGTGTCACTATTATAGGCGATCATACCACTTATCCTGTTACTGCTTATAGAAGTTTTGTTTTTTTCGTTAACAGTATAGCTTTCTATATAGGCACCCTTTGTTCTGTCGAAAAGCCATAGCCCCTCATTTCTGCCCGCAACCCACATTTTATTACCCGGCTCAAATAACACACCCGCAACATTTTTTACGCCGGGAGCGCCTGCCATAGACGACTGATTATAGGCTGTGGCTTTACCTGTTTTATGGTCTATCTTCGTCAGGCCCTTCTTCCAGTAGCATATCCATACATCGCCATTTTCATCCCTTTCTATTTCGTTAATATTACCATCAAGTGTTTTATCATCTGTGTCAATAGTAACGCCTGTTTGGGTGTTTATTTTTAATATCGATCCATCCTGGTTTGGCGCCCATAAAATACCATTATTATCCTGGTATATGTACCACACTTCATTTTTCCAATAAGGCGGTTTTTCATTGGCAAGGGCATAATGGGCCTTAAAATTCAGGTTGCTGTCGTACCTGTTTACGCCACCCCGCGGAAAATAATAGGGCACATAAATATCGCCGTTGTCTGGTGATTGAAAAAAAGTGTTTACAGGGTATGGGGAAAAATTATTGCTGATGGTTTTACCACTAACGCCGCCGTAGTTGGAGAATACCTGCCTGGCGGGGTTATAAATATTTATTCCCTGGTCTGTGCCCACCCATATATTATTTTCGATGTCGGAGGATATACACGTCGAAGCGTATAGATCGGGGTCCAGGTGAAGCCCCAGCGGGCTTTGGTTATTGGCATAAATAGATTCAAAATCATCATCATGGCCATTATATACGGCAAGCCCTTTTGCTATTATGCTTACTATAAACTGGCCGCGGTCCGTTACATATGCAACATCTACAACTTCGGGTGGCGATGTAATGTCTTTTGCATTTTTTTTCGGAAAATAGTAAGCGCTTAATTTTTTTGTAACAAGGTTATACCGGTACAAAACATGCTCGTAACCGCAATTTGCCCATATATTATGGCTTGAGTCAAATGTTACTTCGGCTACGCCTATGCCAATATTAAACAACGGGTTGTTAAGCGGGTTATAATTTTTATCCCATATTGTATGATGGTTAATATCGTAGAATTTAATACCCCCTGTCGTTCCAATCCAAATATTTCCGGTGTTGTCTCTTGTTATACCAGTTGCTTTCAATTTATCGCCTATGCTAAATTCTGCATTTTTATTTTCAAACCGGTTGTTGTTGTTGTTTAGTTTAAAAATACCATTGTGTGCAGAAACCCACAGGTCTTTATTGCCATCCTCGCAGATCTGCCATACCCCGGTTATTTTATTTTTTTCACTGCCTTCATATAAGTTGTAGTTATAAAACTTGCCCGTGTTCCTGTCAAGCGTATAAACCGAGCCATCGTCGGTGCCTATCCAAAACCGGTGGCGGCTGTCTTCAAAAATAGTGCTTATCCAGTCTGTTTGCAGTCCCTGCGGGTTATGAAAATCTGCGGTATATGTAACAAACCTGTACCCGTCATAACGCTGCAGCCCTGTTTGGCAGCCTATCCACATATACCCGCGGCTGTCCTGCATAATAAATTTTACACTCATGTTAACAAGCCCGTTCTCCGTGGTAACATGGCGAAAAATATAGTCGTTATTCTGTGCTAAAACTGTCTTCTCACCGGCAAAACAAAGCTCAAACAACAAACAGCATAATAATATGCGTTTATATAAATAACGCCGCCCGGCAACGGGTAAGATATTTTTAAAGAATGCAGTCAAATTATGTATGTTTTATAAAGGGTAAGAGGATTTAAATGTAGGTTATTTTAGGCGGATTGTGGCTGGAGGGATCAGAGTTTCGCCTGGATACCATGGCGTAAGAAAAAAGCGCTAAAGCTGGAATAAGTAAAACGAACAATGTAATTATAAAAAAACAGGAGGTGTGGGGAAATATATACTCCACTACATTATTAAACAATGGGATGTTTAAATTCTTGTTTTGTACAATAATGCCTTGTTATTATTGTACCTTGCACCGCAAGGCATAAAATGAATATTATGAACAACAAATTTAAAGCAGGCGATATCATCAAATTAAAATCAGGCAGCCGTACCATGACAGTAAGCGGCAATGCTACCAAACCAACCCATGATGGCGCCATTGCAATTCCCGGTAAATATGAATGTTTTTGGATGGATGGGAACAAAATACAAAAAGCCATTTTCCAGGAGGAGTTGATCGTATTAGCCTGATTAACTGCAATATGCCACGAAACAGCGGGTGATATCTTAATGTAAATTGGTATGTGCTATACTCAAAGTCTACTGCTCAATTAATTATGATTAACCTGCCTCATAAAATGGTTTGCGCGGGTTTTCCCGCATCCGCTCATCTATCCGTTCAGCAAGCCACTGAAAATATTCGCCAAGAAAAGGGTCCGGCAGGTTCACACGCATGTCCATAAACATTGTCTTGTATTTCTCCCACGAAGTGGTAACAAATGAACCAAGCGTTTTATCTACAAGGTCAATATTTATAAACCTCTCCGCCACAAGAATGCCAAGTGATTCCATCTCCTGCCCAAACTGAATATAACTAATTTGCTCATCAGCAGGAAGCGCCAGCAATTCTTTGCCGGTGGATGGCAGGTCATGGGTATTAATAAAATACAGTAACTCCGCAAATTCCCGCGTTTGAAATTGGCGCAGCGTTTCAAGTGTAAGGCGCTCACGCCGGTCACGCGCAGCAGTTTTTACCTGCGCAATACCAAATACAAGCCCCACAATAAACGATAAGGCGAGGGCAACATTAGCAATAAGGGCTATTATTTCACTGGTCATAAGCCGTCGGAGTTTATAATAGTTATTTATGTAAAGATAATCCAACTCCCCCCAGGTTATAAATAAAAACAAAGCTATAATTCCGGGGTACCTATCTAACTTATCCACCGCCAAATTAAATTTTGCCCGGCATTGAAATTTATTTAAAAAATTAATTTATTTTCGATTTCAATAATAACCTATACCAGTTGCTTAATAGCCATGACGACCGCTTAATAGCCACACCAGTTGCTTAATAGCCTATAACAGTTGCTTAAACCTGGCATTTACTTTTTAAAAAATAAACACCAATCACTCTCACAAAAAAACACTAACAAATGAAAAAGTTTTTACTTCTCACTGCTATTGCAGTGGCATTTACTGTATCCGGCAACGCCGCCAAACGCCGTGTCGGATTTTTTGGGCCATTTGTAACCAATGTTGATTATTCTACTTTTGCCGCAGCTTACACCGCGGCGACTGCGGGTGATACCATTTTGGTATTTCCGGGCGTTACAAATATTTCTCAAACAATATCAAAAAAGATCATTGTAATTGGCCCCGGCGACTGGCTTGACCCTACCAGCACACCCAAAGGCAACGCTAACCTGCAGGCTTACGCAGGTGTAGCAACCGTAAGCAGTTTCACTTTTGCTGCGGGCAGCAGCGGCACTGTAATAGCCGGCCTTGAAGGCGGCAGCTATTATGTTGAGGACAATAATATTACGATAATGCGCAACCGCGGAATTCTTATTTACCTCGCCATAACAACACTCTCTTATTCCAATTTGCAGATACTGGAAAATTACATGGTAAATATTTCGGATGGTGGTGCTACCTCAAGCAACGTAACAAACATGAATATAAGCAACAATTTAATGTACTCCTTTAGTACCTCTCCAGGTAACACATATAGTGGTAATATAAGCAATAATGTTTGGGTTTATGATGCCACACTTACTGCGGCGCTTGATGGTGGCAGCAGTACGATGAGTTATACCGGCGGTATAGAGCTGGGCGGAGGGGCCTATCTTCTGCAAAACAATATTTTTGAAAGCTATACAAACTCTTCCGCGGCCAGCAATTATAATTATTTTATTTTTAGCAATGGCGGTAACAGCGTTTTTAATTATAATTTGGCTTTACAAAGTGCTACTCCTATTAATTGGGGGGTTGGAACCGGTAACGTAATAACGCCAATAGCAAATGCGTCTTCCATCTTTGCCGCATTCCCCGCTATTGGTACCACCAGTGCAGACGCCCGTTATAAATTAGGCGCCAGCAGCCCGGCCGCCACAGTAGGCTCAGGCAGTAAACCCATTGGTATGTTTGCCGGTACAAACACCTACAAGCTGGGGCTCATTCCATCAATCCCAACTATCTACCAGCTTAGTTCGCCGCAGGGCAATAATCCTACAGGCAGCACCATCACGATTGATGTAAGCACAAGAGGGAATAACTAATTACATCATCCTGCCCCGCAAAGGGCGGGTGTTTAACATTCTCAACTTGTTGCCTTTTAATATACCGCACCGGGATATACAAGAAGGCAATTAAAAACATTGATCATGAAAAAATATTTAAAAAATATAACGCAACAGCTAAATATGTTACCCCTGGGTGATATGCCGGTTATAAAAAAAGCCCTTGCTTTTTTTATAACGGTATGCCTTGGCCTTGTGGTTACGGCACAGCCTAATATTACGCGTGTTGAATACTACCTTGACCATGACCCCGGCTATGGGCTGGGCACAGCATTAAGCATTGTGCCTGCCAAAGACCTGAGCGGCCTTTCATTCAATATAAACCTTGTACCGCTTGCACAGGGTGTGCATATTGTAGGTGTAAGGAGCAAAGATGCAAATGGCGCCTGGAGCCTTGATAACAGATGGATATTCTTAAAGCCTTACACAACAGGCGCGGCAGCCCCGGTACCAAAAATAAAAAGGGTGGAGTATTTTATTGACCACGATCCTGGTTACGGCCATGCCACCGCTTTATCAATTGTGCCTAATACTGACCTCAGTGGCCTGTCGTTCAACATAAATATGACGTCACTCACAAAAGGGGTACATATTGTTGGGGTAAGAAGCCAGGATTCCACCGGCGCATGGAGCTTAGATAATAAATGGATCTTCTTAAAGCCTTATACAACAGGTGCACCAGTACCGGTCCCTAAAATTCAAAGGGTGGAATATTTTATTGATCATGATCCCGGGTATGGCAAAGCCACAGCCCTATCAATTGTGCCCGCTACCAACCTCAGTGGCCTCTCGTTTAATATCAATATGACGCCGCTCACAAAAGGGGTTCATATTGTTGGAGTGAGAAGCCAGGATACAACCGGCGCATGGAGCCTTGATAATAAATGGATATTCTTAAAGCCTTACACAACAGGCGCGGCGCCGCCAATCCCTAAAATTCAAAGGGTAGAATATTTTGTTGATCACGATCCTGGTTATGGCCATGCCACCGCTTTATCAATTGTGCCTGCTACCAACCTCAGCGGACTGTCCTTTAATATTAATATGGTTCCGCTTTCGCAGGGGGTACATATTGTTGGGGTAAGAAGCCAGGATACCACCGGCGCATGGAGCCTTGATAACGAATGGGTTTTCTTAAAACCGTATAATGGGGGCATCACTACGCCAGTACCCAATATTACGCAGGTTGAATATTATGTGGATGCTGACCCGGGTTATGGCCATGCAACTGCCGTACCAATTACACCGGCTACCAACCTGCCCGGCCTTTCTTTTTCGGTTAATATATCAGGCCTAGCCGCCGGCTCGCATTTTATAGCTGTTAGAAGTAAAGATGCGAACGGGGCCTGGAGCTTAGATAATAAATATGCCATTACCATCAGCGCGCATCTTGGTTCTATCATCGAAACGCACAAAATGGCGCAGGACAGTTTAACAAACAACCTCAGGTTACAATATAACCCTGTACACCAGCAGGCTGTTTTGATCTATACCGTAACTAAAGACGATAAAACTGCCATACGTGTTGTTGACAATCTTGGCAGGATAGTATTACTAAAAGAAACAAAAGTGTTTACCGGTGTTAACCTTATAACACTTGAAACAGCGAGGCTTGCACAGGGTATTTATACTGTTCAGGCCATTGGATTGAAGGAAACTTTACATGTACGGATGGTAAAACAATAATAAATCGGAGATACTTTCTTCTAGAAACTGTGGAGTGTAAAAACTTCACAGTTTTTTTACGGATGGATAATGAGGCGGGATAAGAAAATGTGGTGGCCAATCATAGAAGGATTGAATCTACTTGTCGGCAGACAGGTTTAAATAGCCCCGTGTAAAATACGGGTTATAACAAAGAGATGCAGTAAACCCTAAAGGGTTTAATATTTTACTTGATAATATTATTTATTTTTTCTTTGTTTCTTATCCCGGGTTAATATAAACTGCCGCCTTTTACAACCTTGATGGTTTTAACTTTATTACCCTGCTGTACCTGCACAAGATAAATACCCGGTGCAAAGCTATTACCAAACGTATAAGCATTACCGGCTGCATTATATTGCCGGAATACAGGTTTGCCATACATATCAATTACTTTTATAAAAATAGGCTGCCCCGGCTTACTGCTATTTATAACCAGTTGAAACTGTGATGCTGACGGATTAGGATAAACACTTATCTTCAGTTCACCGGAATAGGCCATGCTTTCCCCAATATTTGCCGGGGGCGCAAAAGATGCCGGGCACGCCGTATTTTCTTGCGTAATGATCACCGATGTAGAAAAAGTACATTCATTTTTATCTTTAACTGATACATCGTAAGTCCCGGCGGTCAATCCGTTATAAATTGAAACAGTATCGTACACACTTCCATTAACACTATATTCATATGGCCTGGTACCACCCGTTGCTGCAAGTTTTATATACGCATTAGTACCCCCGTAACAGGAATCATTCGTATGGGTAATACTAATGTCCAGGGCTACAGGCTGGGTTATGATAACTGATTGTGAATCCGTACATACATTTTTATCTTCAACTGATGCAATATAAGTTCCCGCGGTCAATCCATTAAAAATTGAATCAGTATCATACACACTTCCATTAACACTATATTGATATGGTTTGGTACCGCCAGTTGCATCAAGTTTTATAAACGCATTAGTTCCCCCGTAACAGGAATCATCTGTATGGGCAATAGTAACGTCAAGGGCTGCCGGCTGGGTTATTATAACTGATTGTGAATCTGTGCATCCATTTTTGTCTTCAACTGATGCAATGTGAGTTCCCGCTATCAATTTATCATAAATTGAAATAGTATCATACACGCTTCCATTAACACTGTATTGATATGGCCTGGTACCGCCAGTTGCATCAAGTTTTATATACGCATTAGTGCCCCCGTAACAGGATTCATCCGTATGGGCAATAGTAACGTCCAGGGCTGCCGGCTGGGTTATTATAACTGATTGTGAATCTGCACATCCATTTTTATCTTCAACTGATACGATATAAGTTCCCGCAGTCAATCCATTAAAAATTGAATCAGTATCATACATACTTCCATTAACACTATATTCATATGGTTTGGTACCGCCCGTTGCATCAAGTTTTATATACGCATTAGTGCCCCCGTAACAGGATTCATCCGTATGGGCAATAATAACGTCCAGGGCTGCCGGCTGGGTTATGATAACTGATTTTGAAGTAGTGCATCCTGCAAGATCTTTTACAACAACCCCGTAAGTTCCCGCGGATAGATTGCTTATTACAGCGGTAGTATCATAAGCGCCTGAATCAATACTATATTTATAAGGCAATAGCCCCTCTGAAGAAGATAAGGTAATACTGCCATTATTGTTACCAAAACAAGACGGCTTTTTTATGGTGGCTGTAATTTCTATCTGAGATAAAAGAGGTGTACTGCTTATAGTTAAAGCCCCTGCTTTTAAATAATTGTGCGTGGAATCATTTATACCATTCCAGGTATAAGGTATAAGCAAAAAATGATACGTGCTGTCGCCGGATAAATTGATTACAGTATCGGTTAATGCCGGCGATACAGGTAAATCTGTTTCACTAATAGGTAAAATAGTTCCATGCAATACAATATTTGCGGGTGTCTTTTGCCTGTAGTTTGAATCAATTTTAATACTGTCTGTTGAATACACAAGCAAATATCCTGCATCAGCTGCATTTGCAGGAGGGAATGTTGCTTTATTCCATTTTAAAATGATAGAGCAACCTCCGGCCGTTGCTGTAAAGGACGTTGGCTGCTTTAATGGTGGGCTGCTGCATGTCCAAAAAGAGCCCTGTGCGTATCCTGTATTATCATCTTTATTGCCATTCATGGCAAATAGGGCGTAATTATACAGGTGCTGCGGAGAAAGGCCTGTACGTATATCCTGGAATGTGCCTAATCCAGCAATAGTATCAGTTTTATTACTGTGGAAAAAAGAAGGCCTTTGCGGGGCATAATCTAATGTTGAACCATGATATAATACCGGTGACCCCCCATCGCTTTCTATTTTTGCACCAAGAGTAGCTGAGTTATAGGTAATATTTGTAGCAAATATGCTGTCCAAAACCGGGAAATTGTCGCCCTTAGGCATTGTATCTAATATAGTTTCCAGGGAATTCTTAATAGCTAATTCATCTGAATTTAAATCAGAATCAGATAAAGGGTTGTCCTCCAGTATATCTGTAACAATGTTATAAAAGTTACCTGAATTTTTTTGGCCTGTATTATCATATAATTTATACGTCTTATTATTTGCCCATCTCCAAAAATGCCCGTCAAAATCCGGATCGGCGTCATAGTGATTAAATACCCATTGCCTTTGATTGCTTGTATCGCCAAATAATTGTGGATAAAAGCTTGTACCGTCCATAGTTCCATAAGGGCTTAAATCGGTAGTACCAACCACACCGGCAAGTGTTGGAAAAAAATCTAAAAAGTCAACTAAGCTGCTGTCAATGCCTGGTTTTATATGCTTCGGCCAATACATCATTAAGGGTACATGGGTACCAGCTTCCGTTGTCATTGCTTTACCGCCTTGAACTAATTCGCCATCAAATTCACTTGTTATAGTTTCAGTTGTTCCATTATCCCCGCTAAACACTACAATCGTTTTTGAATCAATACCATCATTCTTTAAATGCTCAAGTACCTGCCCTACCAGTTTATCCATATATTTTACCATCGACGGAAAGTAAATACTGTCGCTCGCAGCCCTTGGGTTCCAGCCGGCAAACGCACTGTCATCAGGCGTTGGCCCAAATGGAGTATGAGCAAGGGACATTGGAACATAAGCAAAAAATGGACTGTTTTTATTACTGTCAATAAAGCCTAAAAGCCTCTTGGTGGTTAAGTCATCGGAGTATTTTCCATTGATAAGGCTATCCGCTAAATGTATCATTCCATTTGTGTACAGGTCCGGGTCTTTATAACGCTGCCCATTGTCAGGTAAACTTATTGTCTCACCGGTTAAGTAACTGTCAAACCCTCTTGCATGCATATCACTGTCTAATCCTGTTAACTGAAGTTTGCCAAACCATCCTGTTTTGTACCCTGCATCATGCATTAAATTACCTATTGTTTTTTCTCCATGGTTCATGAGGCCCCAAATACTGTAATTTCTGAAATTGTATTTGCCTGTAAGCAGCATAAACCTTGAAGGAGAACAAAGAGGCGAGGCTTCGCAATGTGTAAAGTTCATACCATTACGTGCCATAGAATCTATATTGGGTGTTGAGTATGATTGCCCACCGTTTACGGTAGGTACTTCATAACCGATATCATCAGATAAAATGATAATTACATTTGGTTTAGATGTGCGTTGCGCATTTGCAGTAAATGATATTAGTGTAAAAAAAATGCATATGGGAACAGACAAAATATTAATTGCACATCTCAGGAGAGATGATGCTCCCGCAAGGTTAGCCTGGTAAAGCATTTTTTATTGGTTTTAACTGGTTGGATTTTGACTTCCAAATATATGCAATAATCATACCCTAAATTATAATCTATGGATTATGCGGAAGGTGGACCTTTTTCATTTAAAGGGATAACTGCGCCTTTCAAGGCATAGAAATAACCTTCACCCGATTTAAGGTGCCCAATTCTTTAAATACAAAATACTAATTATTTTGGTATAATAGTGGGTCATTTACTAAAAAAATTGGATTTTTTCTTGTAAATACCAATTATGTTTAGTAAATTACAGAGTATGTTGTGGCGTAAATTCGTGGTGGGCGGCCCAGAAATGAAAACGGGAGAAAAACTATTTTTTAGAAAACCATTCTTACAAAAACTTATTCATCGGCGTAAAGTTGTACAGATGGTTAGTTGCCTGGCAGGAAGAATGGAATAAAAAACACCCTTCACGCGTAATCCCGCCAAATGCGGGATAACGTACCTCGTTACCGTACTTTTTGTTGCCATAACTGAGGGTTAGTTGATTGGTTTTAATTCGTGTGTCGTTCTAATTTGTGTTATAAGAAATTCGTGAAATAAAAAACACCCTCTATGCGTGAAATTTTGTGAAGGTACCCCTCACCTTACCCTGTGTTGCCATAACTGAAGGTTAGTTAATCGGCAAAAGAAGAGTTGGTTGGTTGCAGCAAGTTTACCCATAAAGCAAATTCAATGTTGCTGAAAACACCCAACATTGGCGAAGCGGTGGGAACGCCTGGGGCGTATAGCTTAAAGTGTACAGCTTGAGGCCGCTTTAAAATCTTCACAATCCTATAAATCCACCCAAGACTTGTCCCGCCAAATGCGGGATCAAGGTTCAGACATCTTCTCGAGGTCCCGAGCGGATTCGAACCGCTGTACGAGCTTTTGCAGAGCTCTGCCTAGCCACTCGGCCACAGGACCTTTTGTGTTTTTAAAAATACGGCTGCGAAAATAATGCAAACCTGCTAAATACACAATTCTAATTGCCTTTATATGGTTTTGAAACGCGAATTTTGCACCAAAATTGGCAAATGAATTCTTTAGCCGAGAGTGAACTGGTGCTTAACAGCAGGGGTGCTGTGTATCATCTCGACCTGCGCCCGGATGAGCTTGCGGAAACAGTGATAACCGTTGGCGACCCGCACCGGGTGGGCGAAGTAAGCAAATACTTGGATAAGCTTGAAGAAGAGCATTATCACCGCGAATTTGTTACCCATACAGGCTATCTTGGCAAAAAAAGAATATCAGTGGTATCTACTGGCATCGGCCCAGACAACATTGACATAGTATTAAATGAGCTGGATGCCCTTGTTAATATTGACCTGGAGACAAGAAGTATCAAGCCTGATCTTACCGCTTTAACCATCATCCGCCTCGGTACCAGCGGCGCGCTGCAGGAAGATATACCGGTTGACAGTTTTGTTGCCTCAACACACGGGCTGGGCATTGATAACCTGCTTAATTTTTACAGGCAACCCAATAATGGGGAAGAAAAAAGCACATTACAGCATTTTGTTTCGCACACACAATTAGACAGTCATTTTTTACAGCCCTACATTTGCACAGCATCTATGGCCCTGCTAAAACATTTTATAAAAGGGTTTCACCAGGGCATCACTCTTACTGCCCCGGGGTTTTACGGGCCGCAGGGCAGGGTGTTAAGAATAGGGTTAACTTATCCTGACCTTATGAAAAGGGCAACTGATTTTACGTTTGGCAGCCATCGTATTGTAAATTGCGAGATGGAAACAAGCGCCATGTATGGCTTAGGTAAATTATTAGGCCATCATTGCTTAAGTTTGAATGCGGTTGTAAATAACCGTATAAGCAAAAAATATACAAAAGATGTAAAAGAATCGGCAAAAAAGCTAATTGAACATGCACTTACAACAATAGAAACTATATGACACTACCGTTTTATAAATACCAGGCTACGGGCAACGATTTCATCATTTTTGATGCGCGCACCCAACCCATAGATCTAACAAACCCGCAAATAAGCCACCTGTGCGACAGGAGGTTTGGTATTGGTGCTGATGGAATATTGATGCTTACTGATAAACCGGGTTACGATTTTGAAATGACCTATTATAATGCTGACGGAACCCAAAGCATGTGTGGCAATGGCGGAAGGTGCATGGTAAAATTTGCCCACCACATTGGCATACACAGGTCTGTTTACCATTTTCTCGCGATTGATGGCGAGCATACGGCCACTATGGAAGATCATGGATGGATAAACCTGAAAATGAAGGATGTTACCGGTATTGAAAAACGTTTTGGCGATTTTATTTTGAACACCGGATCGCCGCATTTTATAAAACCTGTTCCCAATGTGCGTGCCTATGATGTGGTAAATGTTGGAAAAGAGATAAGGTACAGTGCCCAATTTGCAAAAGAAGGTATTAATGTAAATTTTGTGGAAAATGATGAGAAAAGCATTTTTGTACGCACCTACGAAAGAGGTGTTGAAAATGAAACGCTTAGCTGCGGTACCGGTGTTACAGCCGCCGCGCTTGTGTATGCGCATAATGATTGCGGTTTTAACAGGGTTGAGGTGCAAACATTGGGTGGCCATTTGGCTATTGAGTTTGACAAAACCGGCGATGAATCTTTTGAGAACATTTGGCTATGCGGCCCGGCAGAATTAGCATTTAAAGGAGAGACAGAAGTGAAACAGTAAAGCCATGCCCTAACCCTGAAGGGAATAAGAGAGAAAGAAGGTTAAAATAATTGACTATCCACAATATCAACCTAAACAATGTTTATGAACAACCTTTGTGTCCTTTGTGATCTTCCTTTGAGGGCTTTGTGGTAAAAAAAGAGAGAACCACAAAGGATACGAAGAAAATGCAACACAAAGGGCACCAAGGATTATCTTGGTTGCAATATGCATATAGTCATATTAAAATAGTAATGCATGACAGACAAGAAAACTTCAGTTGGCAATGAAGGTTTGGATGCGGAGATACCAGCTTCGCCCATAAACATAAATGATGTTTCGGGGGTTGATAGTTTTACCATTCGCGTATATGGTATTTTAATGGACAGTAAAAAGCGGGTTTTATTAAGCGATGAATTTATAAGGGGTGATTATTTTACAAAATTTCCCGGTGGCGGAATGGAGTTTGGCGAAGGAACGAGAGACTGTTTAAAGCGGGAATTTATGGAAGAAACAGGCCTTGATGTTACCATTGGCGAACATATTTATACAACGGATTATTTTCAAATATCCGCTTTTAATAAAAAGAACCAGATCGTTTCAATTTATTATTATGCCCATGCTGCGGAACCAATAAATGTAGTGTCCAAAACAATGCCTTTTGACTTTACGCCTGAACAGGTAAGCGACCCCAAAGGCCAAAGCGAGGTACTTAGATGGGTTGAGTGGAATGAACTTTCAGAAGAAACCGTTAACCTGCCAATTGATAAGATAGTGGTTGGAATGCTTAAAAAGCCTTTCTGAATTAACATGAGTTAGGGATAGATTTTATCCCTTAAGGGGATAAATTTTAATAGCCCCGCGCAAAGCGCGGGGTTAGTAAAGGTAATTTCTCCGAACCCTTACGGGGTTCAATAAAAATATTCAGGAGATGAAATATTAAACCCCGTTAGGGTTTATAAATCTCTGTATTGTTTTACCTTTTATTTTATCAGGGGTTATTAAGATTTAACTCTTTAAGGGTTAACTGGCCCTGGTTTAGTAATAAAGCATTTAGCTTTTCCTGGTTATATCGCTGCTGCCGCTGGCATTATAATTTTTTATCACACCGTTGCCTTTGTACGATACATCACTGCCGCCGCTTGCCCTAACATTCATTTCTTTATTTACGGTAATATATACATCACTGCCGCCGCTTGCATCAATATCACAATTATCAGTAGCCATGTCATATCCAATAAAATCGCTGCCGCCGCTTGCGTCAATACTAATGCTGGCTGCTTTACCGGAAATTTTTACGTCGGAGCCGCCGCTTTGCCTTACTGTAAATGTACCCGCATCTACCCTGCCATGAAAATCACTCCCGCCTGAAAGATGCAAATTAAGCGCAGAGGCCTGTAAAGAGCCTTCTACATATACATCAGACCCGCCCGATGCCTGTAGTTCATCAATATTCTTAACTGTTACATATGCCTTCATTTTCTTATCCCCCCAACCCATGTGTATTCCAAAACCTTCGTCATAATATATCCTCAATACGCCGTTTTCTACTTCGGTTTTAATTTTATCACGGTATTCCGTACTGCTTGCCGAAACAGCTACTCCCTCGGTACTTCCCTGGGTTATATAAAGGTCAATACCATTTGATATTCTAACACCATGAAAGCTGCTAACCTGCCTAACCTGTGCATTTTTATCGTTAACTACCGGGTTGTTTTGCGCCAGTACCGGTATTATAAGTACAGCACTTAGCAAAAAGAACAATATTTTTTTCATAACCTGTTTTTATGTGATACGACTGAAAAGCAATGAATGTTACAAATAACCAAAAAAAATTAATGTTTCCAAAACAATTCCATACGCAGAAAAAATTAATACCTTATATTTTGTGGGAGGTGAAAATAACATCATGGTATTTGTATTAATTCTTTACCATTGGTTTATTTGTTTTGAAGATATTTTACTTTTTTAGTATTTTACGGCTTTGCGTGGCAGCTATATGTAAAAACCAGGGCTCTATAAAAAACATTTTATGAGAAACTTTTCTACTTTTTTAATAATAGCTGTCTCCTGCTGCAGTTGTCTTAACCAAAAATACCTGGCAAAGCACCAGGTAGTCTTTAAAGTTGAAGACGCAGGTAATGGAAAAAGCGAAATAAAAGCCTACAATACAGGAAATAATAAATTAAGGGTAGAGTTTATAGATTCAGGCGGTGCTTTATTAATACAAAAAACCGGCACACAGGAAAAGGATTTTATTTTACCTACTATAGTGGAAAGTAGTTTTAGTACAACGGCTAAATACCAACAACTGGCAGCAAGCGGAATGTATTATTTTCCCGAAACCTCGTTTCCCCAGCCCGGAGATGCGTTTAGCAACAACTTGTTTGTTACTCCTAAAAAATTAGAATTTACTGAAAACAATATTGTCACTCAAATATTAACCATCCCGCTAAAAATAAGGCCGGTGGTTTATTCACGAAGGCTTAAAGATTCTATTCACACCCAGGCGCTGGCAGAATTAAATATTGGTTTTGCAGCGGGTTTAAAAAGAACCTGGAGCTTTTTTAGCGCTTACCCAACTGACGACGGCATCAGGCATATAAACAGGGTATCTCTTTCAGGTTCCGGGTTCCTTAGCGTAGGCGGTACAAACGTAACCCCAATAGCCACCCGTAATTACCTTATGTACGATAAAACAGAACCAATTGTAAGTGGGGGAATTAACGTGCTTTTTGGCTGGCAAAATATAAATATTGGATTCTCTGTTGGCAAAGACCATGTAATGGTATCCTCTGTTGCTAACAAATGGCTATTTGATGGAAAATGGTGGTATGGCATTACATTGGCTTATGACATGAGCAGGTAAGTGAAGCCCCCAGCCCCTAAAGGGGTGTAGAAATAGTTTTTTGAAACGTAAGGCCTCATGTGTTTATTTTCAGGCATACACACTCTGTCATCTGTCAACTATCATCTGTCATCCTTCTATTAATACACCAGCCTAACCTTTATTGTCGCCTTTACTTCCCTTAGTAATTCAAGCGCCTGTTTCGATAATTTTTTATCAATATCTAATACAACATAACCAATCTCATCATTTGTTTTAAGGTATTGGCCTAATATGTTTATGTTATGATTAGAAAGCTGTGTGTTAATAGCCCCCAACACGCCTGGCACATTGTTGTGAATGTGTAAAATGCGGTGCGCACCCTCTATAGGTGGCAGGCTGATAGCAGGCACAGTGTGAGAGCCGTTGGTAATGCCCTTTTCAAGATAGTTTAGCAGCTTGCCACTAACATCCTCACCAATATTCTCCTGTGCTTCTTCTGTAGAACCACCAATATGCGGAGTGAGGATAACATTTGATAATTGCTGTAACGGTGTTTCAAACTTGTCGCCATTTTTCTCCGGTTCCCATGGGTAAACATCCACGGCCGCGCCACTTAAACCACCTTCTTTTAAATGTTTTGCCAGCGCAGAAAGATCCACCACTTCGCCTCTTGAATAATTTATAAGAATAGCGCCTTTTTTAAACTTGTTTAATAACTCTTCGTTTACCAGGTTTTTTGTTTGGTTGGTCTCCGGTACATGAAGAGAGATTATATCTGCCTTACCAACTAATTCTTCAAGGCTGTCGCAAGCGGCAGCGTTACCCAAAGGCAGCTTTGTTTCCACATCATAAAACAAAACTTTCATACCTAAACCTTCTGCCAGTACGCTAATTTGTGAGCCTATATTGCCATACCCAATTATACCAAGTGTCTTGCCCCTTAGCTCAAAACTGCCTTTTGCTTCTTTCAGCCAAATACCTTCATGCGCTGCTTTATTTTTATCGGGTATGCGGCGTATAAGCATTATTGCAAGCCCAATAACCAGTTCGGCAACGCTCCTGGTATTACTGTACGGTGCATTAAAAACCACAACGCCCCGTTTGGTGGCAGCTTTAAGATTTACCTGGTTTACGCCTATACAAAAACAGCCGATAGCCTGTAATTTTGGCGCCGCATTTAATACAGCTTCAGTTATCTGTGTTTTAGACCGGATGCCCAATAAGTGTACGTCCTTTATTTCCTTTATTAATTGCTCCTCGCTTACGGCCCCACCTAATTTTTTTACATTTACATAGCCATTTTGTTTAAATTGCTGTACGGCCCTGTCGCTGATGTTTTCAAGAAAGAGGATATTGATCTTTTCTTTGGGATAACTTGTTAACTGGTCCATCATGTGGTTGCTTTTCGGTATAGAAACTATTTTATATAAGGGGTAAAAACAAAATCCCCCCGATGTGCTGATACCTTCGGAGGGACTTGATCTTCATTCTGTAAGAACGCTTATTTTTTTGCGTAACGCTTCTTGAATTTATCAATACGCCCTGCGGTATCAACCAGCATATTTTTGCCGGTATAAAAAGGATGCGAGGTATTGGATATTTCCAGCTTTAAAAGCGGGTACTCATTGCCATCTTCCCACTTAATGCTCTCTTTTGAAGCTGCTGTAGAACGGCCTAAAAAAGTATGGCCGTTACTCATGTCTTTAAAAATTACAAACCTGTAATTTTTTGGATGGATACCTTCTCTCATATATTATTCATTTAAGGTAATACGGATTTTGCCGTATTGTTTATTAAAATTGGAGTGCAAAAGTAATTAATCCCGGCTATGTAAACAAATGAAATTTAATATTGTAGCCGAAAATTACAAGTTTTTACCTTCATGGCATACCTGTTGCCCTGTATTTACATCTTTATTAATTTATTTGATAGCTTACAACATGAAACTGCGTTTAAAAAATATATGGGAATTGTTAAAGCGCACTTTTGATGACTTCTCTACTTATAAAATTACCACTCTTAGTGCGGCATTATCCTATTATACCATATTTGCCCTGGCACCTCTGCTTATTATCATAATTTGGGTATGTGATCTTTTTTTAGGCAAAAAAGCCATTGATGGACAAGTATTTCGCGAAATGAGATCTTTTGTTGGTGACAGCGCTGCTACCCAAATACAAGACATTATCAAAAATGCAACCTTGTCGCAAGCCAGCGTAATTGCGTCGGTAATTGGAATTATCTCCCTAATTATTGCCGCAACAGGTATTTTTACGCAAATACAGGATTCCATTAATTTTATCTGGCAATTAAGGCCAAAACCCAAAACAGGGTTTATAAAATTGCTTATTAACAGGCTTTTGAGTTTTTCTATGTTGATAAGCCTGGGTTTTATTTTACTGGTCTCACTTTTTATAAATACCCTGATGGATGCTTTTTCCAGTAAATTTTTACAATTCTTCCCGGGAAGTGCGGTTAAATTAACTTACGTGATAAACATATTGCTCACATTCCTCGTTATAAGTTTCTTATTTGCGGTTATTTTCAAATTTCTGCCTGATGCAAAAATCAAATGGAGAGATGTGGGAGCTGGCGCCTTTACCACCGCATTTTTATTTATGCTCGGTAAGTTTGTAATTACTTATTATGTTGGAAAAGCCAAAATAAGCAGCTCCTACGGAGCGGCTGGATCAATAATTATTATTTTGCTGTGGGTATATTATTCCTCAATCATTCTTTATTTTGGCGCCGCTTTTACAAAGGAATATGCTACTTATAAGGATAGAAATATTTTTCCAAACGATTACGCTGTTTTTATACAGCAGGTTGAGGTAGAAAGCAAAGAGTCCCTGCAGGCACAGCGGGAAAAAAAGGTTGAAACACTGCCGGAAAATACAAATAAATAACCGCCGGCGTACTATGTTCTTGGTGGGTGTATTATGATTTCATATTGGTAAACTGCAGCGGAAAACCAAGCCCTGCATTTTTACATAAAGCAATTACTTCCTGCAGGTCATCAATTTTTTTGCCCGTTACACGCACTATTTCATCCATTATTTGTACCTGTACTTTTAAGCCGGAATCTTTAATAAGCTTTACCACTTTTTTGGCATCATCCTGTTTAAGGCCGTTGGTAACAGGTATTTCCTTTTTTACAACTTTCCCACTTGGGTAAGCATCCTTTTCAAAATTAAAGGCAGATGTTTCAATGCCCTGTTTTAAAGCGCGGCTTATAATAACATCAATCACCTGTTTCATTTTCATGTCACTCTCCACTTCAACTTTTACAATAAAATCCTTTTTATCTAAATCAATGGAAACAGGTGAGTTTTTAAAATCGAAACGGTTGCTTATTTCTTTTTTTACAACGTTTACAACGTTATCCAGCGTTTGAAGGTCAACCTTACTGGCTATATCAAATGAAGGCATGTTTTGAAAGTTTAAGCTTGCAAAGATAATAATCAATCTACTAATACGAATCAATGCAGTTTTAGTCAATCTACGAATACGAATCAATACGAATATACGAATGAGTACATGATGCGATGCAACCATGTAAAGAGTTCTAATATTTGTGTATATTCAAAGATTTTATTAGCCACGTTGGTGGCTTCAAACTTGTGCTAATTATTCCGGCACCCTCCAATTCGTAAATTCGTACTAATTCGTATTCGTAGATGACATGGTTTTTTTTTATGGTTTAAGGAAATATGACGGTCAAGATACCATTTACCTGAAAAAAATATGTTTTATCTTTCTTAAATTTCACACAAAAAATTTATCTTGCATCTGAAAACAGGTTGTAATGTATTTTCTCCTCAAAAATCTTGATTTCTTGGATCATCCCCTTGGGTAAAATAATTATCCATAACACTGTTTTTCTGTTAAATACTGCCACTTAAGTATTACAACATTTATTTTTCATTTTATCTGGATCAATCAGCTTAACTACTGGTTCCGGTTTATTACTTATTTCAAATTATTTTTATATGTTAACCCAAACAATGTCTGAGAAAAGTGCACATTACCTGCATTTAGAAGAACATTACAGCGCTCATAATTATCATCCCGTTCCTGTAGTATTAGAAAAAGGCGAAGGTGTTTTTGTATGGGATGTGGACGGCAAAAAATATTACGACTTTTTAAGCGGGTATTCTGCGGTAAACCAGGGCCACTGCCATCCGCGCATCATTAACACGTTAATTCAGCAGGCGCAAAAGTTAACGCTTACATCAAGAGCGTTTCACAGCAACCTTTTTGGCGAATATGCAAAATACATTACTGAATATTTTGGCTATGATAAAGTGTTGCCAATGAACACCGGCGCGGAAGCCGTAGAAACTGCCATTAAACTTACCCGGCGCTGGGGCTATGCTGTAAAAGGCATAGCTGATAATAAAGCAAAGATCATTGTATGTGCCGGCAATTTTCATGGCCGTACAACTACCATCATTTCGTTTAGTTCCGATCCATCAGCTTATACAAATTTCGGCGCACTTACACCCGGTTTTGAAATAATCCCTTATAACGATCTTATATCACTTGAAAAAGCTTTGCAGGATAAAAATGTTGCCGGATTTTTAGTTGAACCTATACAGGGCGAAGCCGGAGTAGTAATACCCGATGATGGTTATTTAAAAGGTGCAAAGGATTTGTGTAAAGAGTACAACGTATTGTTTGTTGCTGACGAAATTCAAACCGGCCTCGCACGCACTGGTAAAATGTTAGCCTGCGATCATGAAAATGTACGGCCTGACATCTTAATTCTTGGCAAAGCGCTAAGTGGCGGCACTTTACCGGTATCGGCAGTGTTGGCGGATGATGATATTATGCTTACCATAAAGCCTGGTGAGCATGGCTCAACTTATGGTGGCAACCCTTTGGCATGTGCCGTTGCAATAGAAGCCTTACAGGTATTGAAAGATGAGCACATGGCAGAAAATGCTGAACGCTTAGGTATTTTACTTCGCAACGAGCTTGAAAAATTACAATCCCCTTTAATTAAAACCATCAGAGGCAAAGGCTTGCTGAATGCTATTGTAATAAATCACCCCAACCCTGAGGCTGCATGGGGTATTTGCATTGCCTTGAAGGATAACGGCTTGCTGGCAAAGCCAACACATGGTGATAAAATAAGGTTTGCTCCGCCGCTTTGTATTACAGAAAATCAAATTCATGATTGTGTTGGAATTATAGACAGAAGTTTAAAAACGCTGTAAGCCCTCTCCCATTTCCCTTCGCTTCCACACATGCGGGAGTGAGGGGCGATATAGAGTAATAATTTTTTATTATGGGAAGGCCAATATTGACATAAGTCACTTGTGGCATGAAGGATAATTGTTTTCTTTACATTTACAAAATAAAGCCCCCGCATGACAGATACCCATACTCACCACCACGAACCTCACTTACAAAGTTCAGATGTTTTAAAAGACATTGTTATTGGCATGAGCGATGGCTTAACTGTGCCTTTTGCGCTCGCAGCCGGTATGGTTAGTGCTGTAAAAAACGTAGATGTTAACCAAACACAGTTGATCATATTGGCAGGCATTGCAGAAATTGCCGCCGGCTCAATTGCAATGGGGCTTGGCGGTTATCTTGCCGGTAAAACGGAATCAGACCATTATGACAGCGAATTAAAAAGGGAATATTATGAAGTAGAAAATATGCCGGAAGTGGAGAAAGCGGAAGTGAAACTTTTATTTAAAGAATGGGGGCTTAGCGAGGAAGTTCAGGAAAAAGCGGTGGATGAATTAGCGAAAGATAAAGACCGCTGGGTAAGTTTTATGATGCGCCACGAACTTTGCTTAATAGCGCCTGACCCAAAGCGCGCAAGGAAAAGCGCATTTAATATTGGTGTTTCTTATATAGTTGGAGGATTAATACCGCTTAGCCCGTATTTTTTTGTGCATGAGGCTTTGGAAGGCTTAAAATTGTCTGTTATCATAACATTGGTATGCCTTTTTATTTTTGGTTATTTTAAAAGTAGGCTCACCGGTGTTAACGCATGGGGCGGTGGCTTAAAGGTTATGCTAATAGGGGCTGCAGCCGCTGCAACAGCGTTTTTTATTGCCCGGTTTGTATCGGCAAAATAAGTTGACTGAAGTTTAAGATAATCCCATCATTTTTCTTCCGGTAACGCAACTTTTGGGAGGAAGGTCATCACCATTATTATCAGCGAAGCGATCAACTGTAAAAATATACCTGTTCTTTTTTCCGGGCAATCTCCGGCAAAACATGCAGTCACTACTATATAGTTTTTTACCGACCAGGCAAAGTTAATAGTGCCAACAAAAAAATTAACTCTCTTTGCCCATATTTTAGGCAGCAGGAATAAGATAATACATACTATACCAAGCATAATATTCACCAGCCCCGGCTTGCCAAAATTAGTACCCTCTGCATGAAGCCCCGTAACAATAATGTTAACAGAAGCGATATATACCCAGGGCATAAAACAAATTGCAATTAAAGCAAGCACCGCGATAATACCAATTAGTTGAGAGTATTTCATTATAAAAAGGAAAGTTGTTAACGCTTAAGTTGAAGAGGATTATTTAAGTTGCAAATATACATAGCCAATGCGGACTGTAATAATTTTACAAGGTATATACATTTACAAAATGCTGTACACCGCATGCCTGAAAAACATTTACCCATCTGTTTCTGTTAATAACATGTCGCCCCGAAGGGGCTTATAACAAACATCAGCAACCAGCTGTTACTAAAATGCCGCACCTACGGCGCTCAGAAGAATTATCTATTATTACCAACAGGCCATTCCTGCTGTGCTAATTATATTTCTATAAGCCCCGTTGGGGGCGAAATGTTATAACAAATACCTGTGTTTTATAAAACTACAACCAGGGCTCTGTGATTTATTACTTCACAACTTTTTGCTGATAAATTGTTTCGCCAGCTGAATTGATTATTTTAACTATATACACCCCGGATGTCATTTGCGTTAAGGGCATGCTTACTGTTTGGCTACCGCCGTTTATATTGTAAATATTGTTTTGCAGTATTTTGCCCGATACATCGTAAAGCACAAAATTATAGCGGCCGGCAGCAGTGCTGCTAAGGCTTATAAGCAAATTATCTTTAACAGGATTAGGATAAAGATATACAAGCCGGGCAACTGAATTTTTTAGCAGGATAACGTTTGAATACTGATATCTGCCATCATTATCAGTAATCTTAAGGCGGTAATAATTATTACCTGCAAATGGTTGTGCGTCTATATAAGTATGCTTGCCAACAAGCTGAGGTGATGGCACAGGCAATACTCCCAAAGAATTAAAGCTTATCCCGTCAGCACTTTTTTCCACTAATATTTCTTTTACATTAATTGCCTCCTGAATTTCAATATATAAATTGTCTTTGCCCTTTATATATTCACCGCTAAACCTTGAAAGCACAACAGGTAAAGCTGAACCAGTGAGTGTTACATTAAAATTTGCTTTTGTATTTCTTAACCCGTCAAAATACAACAGGTATGTTTGGTTAGGCAATAAACCGGTAATATCAGCTAATGCACCGTTGCCCGTAAATTCAGCACAGTTTACGGGTGCAGGAAAAGATTGCCCATCCGGACAAGAACTTACCTGGTATAATGTCATTCTTATTCCCTGGCCGGCACACAATGCCTGCTCAGCAGGTGTGGTTGTATAATTTGAAATATTTATAGAAAGTAACCCATTATTAAATGACGAAGTTTTAAGCGCATAATATGCATTGTTGGTAACAGATTCGCCGTTATTTTGGCAATCAACCTGTGTGAAAGCCGGATCCTTTAACTTGTTGCTTGTTGCATGTACAAGATCAAAATTAATTTGCGTGCCCACAGGGGTTGATGTTGAAGGGAAACTATTAGGGCATTCGTCATTGGCAATAACAGTATAAGATAGCTGTGTCATTTCGGATGAGTACTCGCCGCAACTGCCGTATTCATTATGCTGCGGGGTAATAGTATAAAGTGTACCTGTATAAGCGGAATTGTCAGGCGAGCGCCTGTCAGCATAATCAATAATAGCATAATGCATTAGTTTACCGGGGTTAACATGTAAAGAATTAAGCGGGTATTGCTGGTAGCCATCATTTATGTGCGCAAGGTTTAATGCATGTCCAATTTCGTGGAGGACAATATTTTCAAGATCGTAGTAAGTAAGGTCGGGGAAACATGGGCCGGTTTGAAAATTTACAGTTGAGCCGGCTGATACACCGGGGTTTCGTATTAGAATATCAAACCCCGTTTTTTGGGCGTTTAATACAGAAAACGGTGTAGGGTTATAGCAAGTTGATGCCCAGCTATATGTTACCTCAAGCACCCCCGCGCCCATAACAGGTACGCCGGTTTTAGTGTTATCATATTCAATAACATTAATATTATCATCTTTTACTGCCTGAACGGTTGTACCTGCTCCTTGTATTAAATTGGCGCCAACAAGCTGTTGCCATGTAGCTACTGCCCGTAAAAAAGTGGTGGCAGCGGCATCTGTTGCAAAGTTTTTGCCTCCGCCATCTGTGGATGTACTGAATTGAAAAGTGTATCCCCCTTCAGTATTTGCATTCATTAATCTTGGTTCCGAAATAGTAATGGTATCAATACCAAGCGAACTGAAATCAAATTCGGCTGTTAAAACAGAGAAATAGACAGTTAGAGCATTTGAAGACTGAATTGTAGTGCCATCGCTTAACACAACCGCTATATTGCCTGTTGCCGCCCTTGAAGGTACCTTTACAATGATCTTAGTATCGCTCCACAAAGCTATAAACGGCGAATTATAAGCAATTGAGTACGTTGGTGTGGCATCATCGCTGTTGCCATCTTTAAAATTTACTGCGCAGGAACCTGAAGGTGTATTACCAAAACCTGAACCATTTATAGTTAAGGTATTGTTTGAAGGATCGTTCAAAGCTCCGCCATGTACAGTTGTTGGGGAAAATGAGATGATACCCGCCTGCGTACCGGTAAGTATTTGATTGCCCGGGGAAGCTTTTTTAATCATTGCTGCCACACTAAAAACGGCATCAATTATTTTTCTATTCTCACCGGTAAGTTGTTCAACCTGGTTATATAAATTATCTTCTATTTTGTCATAAGAAGCAAAGGGTGCATAAGCTTTATTTGTTACAAAATCGTAGCGCAAAAAACCCTGATCGCTGCTGTAAACATCATACAGGATGTTATTAGAAGATGGCGAGCGCAGATTTATCGTATTCCCAAAGCAAAAAAACAAACCAACCTGGTTTTTATTTAAAGTAAGCAGCTCACTCACATCCACACTCTTGTTTCCCATTGACCCACCCTGGGTCATGATCTCAATTGTTGAAGCACTTACGATTCCTTTAAATGTTTTATATACCTGTACAGTGTTTGAGGTAAAGATCATAGTATGTGCAGGGTTCCAAAAGCTCTTTTGGGCAATAACCCTGCCTTCTGCAATAAGCGTAGATGATTGTACTTTTTCTTTAAGTTCAACTTTATAAAGTTGTGCATGCACAGTAGTAAAAAGACACAGAAAGACGATTAAAAACTGCAGTTGTAGCTTTTTTTTCATAGACGTTCTTTTAAACCAGGGTGTTAATAACTTTAGACAAGATAAATAAAAAAAGGAGCATCTTAAAAGAAGCTCCTTTTTTTATTTACATTTTTTGTGCCAAATTACCACTTATCCACATCCTCTGTATTGTTATCGGAAGGGGTAGTAATTACTGCTTCAACTATTACTACCGGCTTTTCTTCGGCTATCTCAATAATTTCTATCACTTCAGTTGTTTCGGTTGCCTCCGGGTATTCGTGATTAAAGGCGTCAAAATCAAAATCGGGCATTAATTCGGTTTTTACATAATCAATCGCTTCCCCCAGCGCCTTAATGAATTTATTAAAATCTTCCTTGTACAGAAAAATCTTATGCCTGTCATAACCATCATCATTAAAACGTTTCCGGCTTTCTGTAATAGTCAGGTAATAATCATTTCCGCGGGTTGCTCTAACATCGAAAAAATAGGTTCTTCTTTTACCAGCTCTTATCCGCCTGCTATACACGCTTTCCATTTTTTTGTCGTTATTTTCGTACGCCACAGTTTAATTGGTTTTGGTTATAAATTAATGGTGAACGCAAATATAGTATTGTTTTGAATTTACCAAAATTTTACTGCGATTGTTTGAAAGAATTATATTAAGCTACCGCTTGTTCGGTATTTACCTGCAGGTTATATAATTCGGCATAATACCCGTTTAAGGCCAATAATTGCTGGTGGGTGCCCTGCTCAACAATAGCGCCATCCTCGATGATAATTATCTGGTCAAAATTAAATACAGTAAATATCCTGTGAGTGATGAGAATAGCGGTTTTGTCACTTAGCAGGTTTTGAAGGTTATTAATTATCCGGTTTTCCGTTTTGGTATCTACAGCGCTAAGGCAATCATCAAAAAGCATCACCTGCGGCTGCTTTATTAAAGCTCTTGCTATTGAAATGCGCTGTTTTTGTCCGCCGCTTAAGGTAACACCTCTCTCCCCCACAGCCGTATTATACCCTTCCGGCAGTTCTTGTATCTCGGTATCAATGCTTGCATTGGCTGCGGATTGCTTTATCAAGTCAACAGATGCCTGTCTTTTTAAGCCAAAGCTGATGTTACCCGAAATAGTATCGCTAAACAGAAAAACATCCTGGGGCACATAACTAATATTATTGCGCAAATTTTCCAGCTTTATATCTGCAATATTTGTACCTCCGATGGAAACAGTACCTTCATCGGGATCGAAAAAACGCAGCAATAACTGCCCTACCGTTGACTTGCCGCTTCCTGTTTTACCCAATATCAATATTTTTTGCCCCTGCTTAATAGTTAAATTAAACCCATTTAGCGCCTTTATGCCCGTATGCGAATAGGTAAACGATACCTTATTAAAAACAATATCACCTTGTATTGATTGGCCGGCGGCAGCCTTAGCGGGATCTTTTATTGCCGGTTCTGTCTCCAAAAATTCATTCAAACGCTTTTGTGATGCTGAAGCCCTTTGCACCATACTCGCCACCCAGCCAATAGCGCTTACCGGGAAAGTGAGCATATTAATGTATATAACAAATGCTACCATTACGCCCAATTTAGTAGGATCATGTAAAGCCTCATAGCCACCTATACAAATAGTAAGCAAAGTGCTTAAGCCGATCATCAGCGACATACTGGGAAAATAAATAGCCTCAACCTTAGCAAGCCCGATAGCGTTTTTGCGGTATTCCTCGCTGTTTTTTGTAAAAAATCCGAGCATTGTTTTTTCCTGTACAAAAGATTTTATCACTCTTATACCCGAGTAACTCTCCTGCGCATTGGTTGTAAGGTCGGAAAGAAGTGCCTGCACCTTTTCACTTTTCCTGTGAATGATGCTGTTTGCCACATAAATTGTTATGGCAAGTATAGGTAAAGGCGCCAATACTATTTCGGTGAGATGAGGGTCTTTACGCCACATATTAACCACACTTAAAACAATAAGCGCTACAAGATTTATAAAATACATCATCGCCGGGCCGGTGTACATTCTTACCCTGCTTACATCCTCCGTAATACGGTTCATCAGGTCGCCTGTACTATGCGTTTTATAAAAAGCCGCATCTAATTTTTGATAATGGCTATAAACCTCATTTTTTTGATCGTATTCAATGTGCCGGCTCATTACAATAAGGGTTTGCCGCATAAAAAACATCAATATGCCGCGTATAATAGCTACCGCCAGTATAATAAGGCTGCAAACAATTACAAGATCTGAAAAACTTAATTTCTCCACCTGGCCAAGCAGGGCCGTTACAAAGGAATCATAGTTTTTTGGTGGAGGGGTATGATTAACGCTTAAATGCTGCTGAACTTTGTCAACTACATAGCCTGTTATTTCAGGTGCAACCACCGCAAAATAGTTGGAGGTTACCACAAAAAATATCCCCGCAAAAAAACGAAACCGGTATTTCCAGAAATATTTGTTGATTGCCGAAAGATGCTTCAAAGCCGTTTATTTTTTACGAAATTACGGCATGCGATTTATATTTTTTTGGAAGATAGTGTGCGAGGCTGTTATTTTGCACCCGGAGAGATGGCAGAGCGGTCTAATGCGGCGGTCTTGTCCCAAAGGGATCCCTCGGATCGCAAAGCGATCCATTCGGATACCAAAGGGATCCATTCGGAAAAACCATTGACTCCAAAGGTCCGGGGGTTCGATAAATAAAACTCCGGCAATATGCTTCTCTTGATGCCGAAACTGTAAATCAAAATATTTACGGTTTTTTTATTCTCTTTATTAATTAATTGCTTCAAACATTCCAATCGGTTTATTCTGCATTTCTCAGCAACGGAAATTATATTTTTTTTGGAAGATAGGCTGCGAGGCTGTTATTTTGCACCCGGAGAGATGGCAGAGCGGTCTAATGCGGCGGTCTTGAAAACCGTTGACTCTAAAGGTCCAGGGGTTCGAATCCCTTTCTCTCCGCAAAGGCCTGCAAATAAAATTGCGGGTTTTTTTATGCCATTTTATGTTTATATATTAAAAAGCACAATCGCCAACAGGCGTTATATTGGTAGCTGCGAGGACATCCAAATCAGGCTAAAGGAACATAATGCTGGAAAAGTACGTTCCTCAAAAGGCTAGAGGCCTTATGAGATAATATATACAGAAGAGTTTCAAACACGTTCAGAAGCTTTTAAAAGAGAACATTTTTTTAAAACCCTCAATGGTTATAATTTTCTAAAAAATATTGACATTTATTGATGCCAGAGTGGTTTAGTGCGGCGGTCTTGTCCCAAAGGGATCCCTCGGATCGCAAAGGGATCCCCTCGAAAAAACCGTTGACTCTAAAGGTCCGGGGGTTCTGCAAAGGCATCCCTTTGGGAGAATCCCTCTCTCTCCGCATAAACCTGGTGCAAAAAAGAGCAATTTTCAGGTTACGAATAAGATACCAGCAGTATTTGGCAGAAACACTCGTAACCAGAATGAGCCTATTACATTGATTTGCAGCATTTTGCAGACTGTACGCAGAAAGCCTGTTGTTAGCATTGTACGATATTTATTTATACAATTCTTCATATAGAAAATCTGCTGCAAATTGCCCTGCTTCAAGCCATCTTTGCTTTGTTGCAGCACTTGAAAAGAAAGGATTAAAATGTTTTTGCAGTTCGTGCGCATATCCCTCAAATATTTTCAGGCGGTTAGGTATTTGTAATTCATTTGCTTTTTCATGTATGCTAAGGCTGCCATAAAAAGAGGAGTTGTTCTTTCCTATTGGAACGGTATGGTCGTTCCTTCCATGTACACTTACTATTGGCGTATGCCCATTTTTCAACCATTCTATTTTAAATATCGCTCCCCAAAAATTAATTACTGCCGCCACTTTTTGGCTGTTATATACATTTGTTTGGGGAACATTATCGCTGCTGTCTGCTAATAAAGCTAATTCAGCATTGCTGCTGTAAACGGCCTGCAGGGCTATAATAGCACCCGCAGAATTACCGCCTAATATTATACGATTGGTATCAATCCTGTATTTTGAGTGGTTCTCTTTAAAAAAAATAATAGCCTGGCCTGCATCCTGCACAGCATCGTAACAGCCTTTTATTAACGCCTTTACATTGGTTAAAGTATTTTTTTTGCTTAGCCTGTAATTAATGGCAGCACATACATACCCTTTTTGCGCAAAGCTGGTGCAAAGCATTTGTATGGCTTTTGCCGATTTAGAGCCAAACTTAAACCCTCCCCCATGCATCCATATTATTAATGGCCTGCCGGTAGCGGCAGTATCCTCTGCTGCCTGGTACAAGTTAAAAGTGTAGAATTTCTTTTTAGTGCCCGGGGGGATATTATTGGAGTATGATAAATTCTTATCTATTGTTATATTTGAAAAAAAAGCATCTTTATATTTAACAGGCTCTGCCTGCTGTGCATGGCAGTGTGAATGAGTAAGAAGAAAAAATATTATAATAAGTACTTCTTTTTGCATGAATGTAAATTATATAGATACAAACGAAACAAGTAAGTAACCGGATGGTTGTAATTTATAAAACTTTATAGAAACATGATTGAAGTTGCAGCTATTGACCAGATTGAAGCAGAGCGGATAACTTTTAATATGGAAAAAGATGCCTGATTCAGGGGGTTAATATTTTCCGGTAACGGGATTACTTACTGCGAATCAAAGGCGAATAAATATGAGCATTACGCGGCGCGTTCCGCCGCTAAAGAAGTTTTTTTTAGGGCATGGGGCGCGGGCTATACAAAAGGGGTAAGTTTTAATGCGTGAAATAACAAATACAAAGCCCGGTAAGCCGGAACTGGTTTTACACGGCATACGGGGCAAACACATAATTCTTTGGGAATAACCAGAATTTTGGTTTCTTTGCCGCACCTTAAAACAGTGGCTTGCGCTATTGTTATAATAGAAAAATAGCAGATGAATTTACAGGATATAACTTTTCAGCCGGCACATACCTTTAAAGAATTGCAGGAAGCAAAACTGCAACAGCTATTGTTATATGTAAGCCGCTACTCCCCTTTTTACAAAAAGCTTTTCAGAGATCAAAATATTGATATATCAGCTATAAAAACAATTGAAAACCTTAGCCTTTTACCAACTACCGGCAAGGAAGACCTGCAACAGCATAATAATGATTTTATATGTGTGAGCCGCGAAAAAATTATTGAATATACATCTACTTCAGGCACATTGGGCAGCCCGGTTACCATTGCACTTACCGAAAATGATCTTGAAAGGCTTGCTTATAATGAATATAATTCTTTCTTAACAACAGGTGGCGCCACCGGTGATACCTACCAGCTAATGCTTACGCTTGACAGGCAATTCATGGCAGGCATAGCCTATTATTCCGGTATTCGCAAGATGGGTGGCAGTATTATCCGGCTGGGCCCCGGGGTGCCATCCCTGCAATGGGAAACCATACTGCGGTTAAAACCTACAGCTATAGTGGCGGTACCGTCTTTTATACTTAAACTTATACAGTTTGCCAAAGAGCATGGTATTGATGTAAATGCAACATCTGTTAAAAAAGCCATTTGTATAGGCGAGAATATACGCAACCAGGATTGCTCGTTTAACATTTTGGGCAAAAGAATAACAGGCGCATGGAATATTCAACTTTATTCAACCTATGCTTCTACTGAAATGCAAACAGCTTTTACTGAGTGCAGCGAAGGTAAAGGCGGCCATAACCGCCCTGAATTACTGATAACAGAATTACTTGATGAAAATAATAACCCTGTGCCAGCTAATGTTCCCGGGGAGGTAACTATAACTACCCTGGGTGTGGAAGGTATGCCGTTGCTGCGTTATAAAACCGGGGATATATGCGTGTATTTTGATGAACCCTGCGCCTGTGGCCGGAACAGCATACGCCTGTCGCCTTTATTAGGCCGCAAAAAGCAAATGATAAAATTTAAGGGCACAACACTTTACCCATCTGCAATTTTTGATATGTTGAATGACATGAAAGAGATACAGGATTACGTAGTGGAAGTACACAGTAACGAGATAGGGCTAGACGAGGTGTTATTATACCTTGTTGCTGCGGATGATACAACAGAAAACGATCATAAAATACGGGCTTACCTACAGGCAAGGCTGCGTGTAAGCCCTTTTATAAAATATGTATCAATGGAGGAAATAAAGCACATCCAGTTTCCCGAAGCAAGCAGGAAGGCGATAAAGTTTATAGACAACCGGCAATGTGGCGCATTGCCTGCATAGGCGCCTTTTAAAAGCAAAAACAAAACCTGCGTATTTTTTTCTATTTTTACCCCTTTTAAAACTAAAAAGTAAAAATTTTGCCCCATGATTGCTGTTGGACAAAAGGCACTTTCTCTGAATGATTTTTCTGACATATTATTTAATGATAAATTGGTTGAGTTGCGCCAGGAGGATTTGGACAGGGTAGATGAAAATTTTAAATTTCTAAAAAGTTTTTCATCCAATAAAATAATCTATGGTATAAACACCGGTTTTGGCCCAATGGCGCAATATAAAGTGCCCGAAGAAAATCTTGTACAGCTTCAATATAACCTTATCCGCAGCCATAGTTCGGGCAGCGGCAATATATTACCGGCTTTTTTAGCGAGGGCTTTGATGATCGCGAGGCTCAATATGCTGATGCGTGCTTATTCAGGCGTGCATACCGGCCTAGTATTATTACTAAAAGAGTTAATAAATAAAAACATCAACCCCTGTATATACGAACATGGTGGCGTGGGCGCCAGCGGAGACCTCGTGCAATTAGCACATTTGGGTTTAACATTGATAGGGGAAGGAGAAGTGATATATGAAGATAAAATTTATTCAACCGCTGAAATATTTGAAAAATTTAATATTAAGCCATTAACTATTACGGGCAGGGAGGGGTTAGCAATCATCAACGGTACTTCGGCCATGACGGGGATAGGCCTGGTAAATATATTACTGGCGCATAAACTGGTAAAATGGTCAGTTATACTGTCTTCCATGATGAATGAGGTTGTAGAAGCATATAACGATCATTATTCTTATGAGTTAAATATAGTGAAGCCCCATGCAGGCCAAAACCATATTGCGGAAATGATGCGCAATGTCTTAAGCGACAGCCATATGATACGCAATCGCTCAGAACACCTGTACAGGCCGGGGAATATTGAACAGGAAATATTTGAGGATAAGGTACAGGAATATTATTCATTAAGGTGTGTTACGCAAATATTAGGGCCGGTATATGATACTATTTGCCAGGCTGAAAAAGTGCTCACTGCCGAATTAAACTCAGTTAACGACAATCCTGTAATAGACCATGTAAACCATAATATTTTTCACGGCGGAAATTTTCATGGTGATTATGTTTCGCTGGAAATGGACAAATTAAAAATTGCCGTAGCCAGGTTATCCATGCTATCGGAAAGGCAGTTGAATTACCTGCTTAATGATAAGCTTAATCAAAAATTCCCGCCTTTTGTAAACCTGGGTATATTAGGCTTCAACTTTGGTATGCAGGGTATGCAGTTTACCGCTACTTCAACCGTGGCTGAAAATCAAACCATGTCTTTCCCCATGTATGTACACAGCATTCCTAATAATAATGATAACCAGGATATAGTGAGCATGGGTTGTAACGCCGCATTAATGGCCAGGAAGGTTATTGATAACTCATTTACAGTATTAAGCATACAGGCCATGTCGGTTTTACAGGCAGTTGATTATTTGGCTTGCCGGCAGAAGCTTTCAAAAGCCACAGGAACGGTATATAATGAATTAAGGAAAATATTTCCCGTTTTTGTTGAAGATCTCCCCAAATATAAAGACCTGCAAAAAATAAAAGCTTATTTGCAGGCAACAGATGCGATAATTTAGTCACGCCGTTATGAAATGCGCACTTATGACGACGTATAGGTTTACCGGAAGAAGTAGCTTTTGCCGTCAGCTTTTTAGCTGTACCGGAAGCAAGATATGCTATAGCCCAGTTACTTTATGCCACGCATTAATTGACGATTTTGGGATTTAGGGATATTGGGATTTTATTGGAAAACTGCACGTAAAATAAAATCTCAAAATAACGAAATCAAGAAATCAGCAATAATGGAAGCGACATTTTACAGTTGACATGACACTAGTATGATAATAATGCAACTTTTTCCAAACAATAAAACAATAATTTTGTATTAGTAAACGGTGATTGTTACAATAACAACGCCGGCATAAATAATTATAATGTCAGATGTATTTATTGTTTCGGATAATATTATTTCTCCGCTTGGCTTTACTTCGGCTGAAAATTTTGCACAGCTTGAAAGATCAGCATCCGGTGTAAAAAGTCACTATGATCAAAATATATTTCCACATCCTTTTTATGCTTCCCTGTTTGATGATAGCTTTACGGCAAATCCGCTTAATAATCTATATACAAAGTTTGAGCAACTGCTTGTTGCATCAATAGAGGGTGCTTTGAAAAACACAGATATTGACGTTACCGATAGTAAAACAATACTAATTATATCGTCAACAAAAGGGAATATAAGTTTACTTGAAACAGAGGATTATAACGAAGCCCTTAATAAAAGAATTTCGCTTAACGGCTCCGCAAACCTCGTGGCAAGCTATTTTAGTTTTACGGGCAAGCCATTGGTTGTTTGTAATGCATGCATATCTGGTTTGCTGGCGTTAATAACGGGCATGCGGCTAATACAATCAGGCGGGTATGAAAATGCCGTAATAGCGGGTGCAGATATAATTACAAAATTTATATTATCCGGTTTTCAATCATTCCAGGCTTTAAGCCAGGGTGTATGTAAACCTTTCGACGCAGAAAGAGATGGTATAAATTTAGGTGAAGGCGCAGCCACTATTGTATTGTCTTCAAATAAAAAATATGGCATTGGTATAAAAATCACAGGCGGCTCAGTAAGCAATGATGCAAACCATATATCAGGGCCTTCGCGTACCGGTGAAGAGCTTTACCAGGTAATTGATAAAGCGCTGAAAGAAGCGGGCGTTTCGCCAACTGATATTGGTTTTATTTCAGCACATGGCACGGCTACCATGTATAATGATGAAATGGAAGCAAAAGCTATTGCATTAGCTAGCTTACAGCATGTACCGGTTAACAGCCTTAAAGCATCTTTTGGGCATACATTGGGTGCCGCGGGGATTTTGGAATCAGTTATAACATTGCAGTCTATGCATAACAATACTGTTTTGCCATCATTAGGATTTAAGAACATTGGTGTAACAAAACCCATAAATGTATGTAACACAGTTTTGCATAAACCATTAAATAATTGTATAAAAACAGCTTCTGGTTTTGGTGGCTGCAATGCCGCCGCAGTATTCAGTAAATATTAAACACAAATAACAGCGTTACTTGAACAATACTAAATATATTATTGCCTGTTGCGAAATAAGCGGGAATACTGTTTATAGAAACGGTAAAAAAATATTTGAAAATAAACAGGCTGATCCACAGGATTTTTTTGCTTCTGTTTACAGGCATTTTAATATTAACTATCCCAGGTTTTATAAAATGGATAATTTAAGCAAGCTTGGCTGGCTTGCCTCAGAAATATTACTTGCCGGCGAAAGCGTCATTAAGGATGTTAAACCGGAGGATATTGGAATTGTTCTGTCCAATACCAACTCCAGCCTCGATACAGATATTAAATATCTTCAAAGTGTACAGGAGGTCGCCAGCCCCGCTTTGTTTGTATATACTTTGCCCAATATTGTAACAGGCGAGATTTGCATACGTAATAATTTTAAAGGTGAAAATGCTTTTTTTGTTTTTGAAGGGTTTGACGCGGCCTTTACCGAACAATATGTAAGCTGCATGCTTGATAATAATATTTTGCAACTTTGTATTTGCGGATGGGTTGAGTTTTTGAAAGATAAGTATAAAGCTGTATTGTTTTTAGCAGGTAACACGGAGGCGTTAAACGGCAATTTGTTTACAAAAGAAAACCTGGATAAAATATTTAACAAATATGGATTGTAAATGCAGTTAACAAAAAATACATCCCCTGTTTTTGTGGCCGGCCTTGGTGTTGTTTCTGCTATTGGCAACAACGTAGCAGAATGCCTGTTGTCGCTTGAAAATTACAAAGCAGGCATGGGTGATATTATTTACCTGAATACTTTGCATAAAGAGCAACTGCCCGTAGCGGAAGTAAAGCTAAGCAATAAGGCGCTGGCAGATATTACAGGAATGAGGGCAGGAATAAGCCGTACAGCTTTATTAAGTATGCTTGCTGCAAAAGAGGCATTGACTGATGCAGGCATTGAAAATATAGCTTCGTTACGAACTGGTTTTATTTCAGCGAATACTGTGGGGGGTATGGATAAAACCGAGCAGTTTTATAAAGAGTTTCTTGCTGATGATCAAAAGGGGAAATTGTACGATGTAGTAAACCATGAATGTGGCAAAGTTACCGAACTCGTGGCTGACACATTAGGCATACGTTCGTACATAAGTACCATAAGCACAGCTTGTTCTTCTTCAGCAAATGCTATTTTTTTTGCAGCAAGGTTAATTAAGCACGGCGTGCTTGATGTGGCTATAGCAGGGGGCACAGATGCTTTAACGAAATTTACCCTTAACGGGTTTAATACATTGATGATACTGGATAAAGAGCAATGCAAACCTTTTGATGACAACCGCCTGGGTTTGAATTTGGGAGAAGGCGCAGGCTATGTTGTATTGGTATCGGAAAAGGTTGCATCGTCCTTGAAAAAGGAGCTGTATTGTGAGTTGACAGGTTATTGCAATAAAAACGATGCTTATCATCAAACAGCCTCCTCACCAGATGGCACCGGCTCTTATCTTGCTATGAAGGGCGCACTTACATTAAGCGGCCTTCAGCCTTCAGACATAGATTATATTAATTTACACGGCACGGGAACACAGAACAATGATTTTGCCGAAGCTACAGCTATAAAAAGGCTATTCGATCCGCACTATCCTGCAATGAGCTCAACAAAATCTTTTACCGGGCATGCGTTGGGGGCAAGTGGCGGAATAGAAGCTGTTTTCTCCATTTTGTCAATAAGCCAGGGCATTATATATCCCAACCTGCGCCTTCAAACACCTATGCATGAATTTCCTTTTTCAGCGGAAACATCCCTTTCAATAAATAAGGATATAAAGCATGTGCTAAGTAATTCATTTGGCTTTGGCGGTAATTGCACTTCATTGATCTTTTCAAAAATTGCAGGATGAAGATATATATACGTTCAACCGCAGCTATATCACCGCAGGAAACTTTTGGGCAGGTATCATATCTTGCCAATCCGGTTACGTATAACGGTAATTTTTTAAAAGCTATAGAGCCTGCTTACCAGGATATATTAGACCCTAAGCTTACCAGGAGAATGAGCCGCATAATAAGGATGGGCGTTGCAGCAGCTATTATGTGTTTGCGTGAAAGCGGTATAACCAATCCCGGCGCTATTGTTACCGGAACGGCTTATGGCTGCATTGAAGATACCCGCATATTCTTAAGCAGCCTTATTCAGCAGGATGAACAAATGCTTTCACCAACGGCGTTTATACAATCCACTCACAATACAGTAGCTGCCCAAATAGCGCTGATGCTTAAATGCAATGAGTACAATAATACATTTGTACACAGGGGTTTTTCTTTTGAAAGCGCTTTGCTGGACGGTATGATGCTGTTGGAGGAAGGAGAAACGAGCAATGTTTTGGTTGGAGGATTAGATGAAATAACTGATGTAAGCTTTGCCATTTTAAACCGCTTCGGGTTGTATAAAAATGAACCTGTATCAAACCTTGCATTATTTCAATCAAACTCAGCAGGAACGATAGGCGGAGAAGGAGCCGCGTTTTTTCTTTTATCGTCAGAACCTTTTGGTAGTGGCTACGCAGAATTAGAAGGGCTTACCACTTTTTATAAACCGGCATCTGAAACAGACATTGCAAAAAATATTATGGAATTTATTAGCGCCCGGTCATTAAGCATGGAGGATATTGACCTGGTAATAACCGGCAGGAACGGTGATAAAAATAATGATGAGGTTTATGATTGTTTGCAGAAGGATATTTTCAGCAATACTGCCGCAATTAATTATAAGCATCTGTGTGGCGAATACCCTACAGCTGTTTCTTTTGCTATGTGGTTTGCAGCAAAAATTCTGCATACTGGTCAATTACCCCCTGCTGCAGGTTATAGTGTTGATAAGCAAATTAAAAGGATACTGATATATAATAACTATTTCGGCATTCATCACTCTCTTATTTTACTGTCTGCAATTAAATAATATTGCAGAAGCACTCTATGCTGAAAGACGTATTTCTTATCCCGGGCTCTCGTTAAATAATGTTATTCCGCTTTTGAAACGAGTATCAGGCTGTGTTGTACACTTTTGTGACAATTGTAAATAAGTATGTTGTTATAAACCTTTTTTGAAGAGTCTTTTTTTATCATGTGGGATGGCAAAGGCACACCGGCAATCAGTTTGCAGGCAAGCCACAATGCAAATGATGATGATGTAGGATAGTCCCCGCACATGTGTTTAAACCGTGCGACAGCAGTATCGTCGTTTAGCAGGCTTTCAGCATTTGTGTAATATTGTAAAAACCGGGCATCGCCATCTTCCCCGCTTAAGAACAGGTCAATACCGGGACCAGCGTACTGCTTTAAAAAATGCTGCGGGTGTTGTTGTACAACAGTTGCATCACCACTATGTAAGGTTGATATAGTTATAACCTTTGCAACAGCATTTTGTTTCTCATTATTAACCATCATCATTACACCACCTTCGCCCGCAATGGTTCCGGCAGTATTAATGCTATACAAACCCCCGTCCGAAATATCTTCTTTTTTATACCACCCATCAAGATATTCAAGTTGGTAATTGTACCCGGATATTTCATCCACCCCTCCTAATAAATAACTATGGTGTGTATTTTCCTGCAAAAGCATTGCTGCATCTATGGCAGCCATTTCAAATGCCAGCCCCCTGTGCACATGTGTTATATTATAGCCCCTGTTAAGGCTTACCAGGCTTAGCTGGGAGGCGACTGCATTGGCAGTGCTTTGCACAAAATGGGCTGGCGTTAATAGCCCTTCATTATACTCAACTATTTGTTTTAAAAAAATAATGCTGTCTTCCATTCCACCATTGCCTGTGCCTATTACAATACCATTTAATTGTTTACCCTGTTTTATAATAGGCATAGCTGCACCTATACCCATTCTTACCATTTTGCCCATTCTGCGCAAGCTGTTTTTAGGTATATCATCATAAACTGGCTCTATCGCGATCAATTTATTATTTACAGGTGTGTGCAAATCATCAATGCAAGTATTGTAAAATGTTTGTTGCGGCGAAATACAGCTTATTTGATGGATATAAAACATATATTTCACGCTTTGGAAAAGATCAATGAAGTGCAATTGCCGCCAAAACCAAATGAGTTAGACATTACATGGTTTATTGGTAATTTTCTGTATTCTGTAGTAGGGCTTAGCCCTGTACTTTTAATAGCCTCCGTAAAATTCAGGCTTGGATAGACTTCCTGGTTAATGATATTCAATATGCTATATACCGCTTCAACAGCGCCTGAAGCACCTAATGTATGGCCGGTGTTTGATTTTGTTGATGTGAAAACAGGCTGTTTGTCAAATACGCGCATCATAGCCCTGCTTTCAACCTCGTCGTTATTTTCAGTGGCTGTACCATGAGCATTAATAAAATCAATATCACCTGGCTGCAATTGTGCAGCAATCAATGCGCCCTTCATAGCCGCGTATGGGCCTTCCCCCTCATCTGACAATGAAGATGAGTGAAATGCATCACTGGTATTGCAATAGCCCCTTACTTCTGCGTAAACTTTTTTGTTGCCGGCATCTTCTTCTTTTTCCAGTACCAGGAAAGCCGCACCTTCCCCAAGGTTCAAGCCCTGTCGGTTGTTATCAAAAGGCCTGCATATTTCGGGTGAAAGAATATGCAGGGCGTTAAAGCCGTTGATTGTAAATTTTGATAAGCTGTCTGCGCCACCTACAATAGCTTTATCAGCCAGCCCCAGCTTAATAAGCCTTGCGCCATACATAATTGCATTGGCTGAAGAGGAACACGCTGTATTAATGGTATTAACAAGCCCCTTTATTTGATAAAGCTGCTGCAGGTAAAGGAAAACAGACGAACAATCATATGATGCGAGAAATAGTGAGTCTGTAACACTGGCATTGGCATCCCTGTACAACTCATCTGTTAAACACATACCTCCTACCGTTGTGGCGCCTATTAAAGCTGTGTTGCGGGATGTTAATTGCCCGTGGGTGAGGCCTGCATCCTGCAACGCTTCATTAAATGCTTGCACAGCCAATACCGTTGTACGGGTTACGGATGCATCTGTAATGTTTAGCTTTGATTTTAATGCTTCGGTTGTTATTTTAATTTCTCCCGCGGGAAACATTTCAGCGTACCTTGAATGAAGGTAGCCGGATAAGCCAATGCCGCATATTCCCTTTTTAAGGGCTGCCTGGTTTTCAGAGGCGGACTGGCCTAAAGCGCTGATAACCCCAATGCCGGTGATTAAGACCCTTGACAATCAATATTTAATTTATTTTGTTCTGTGCTGCTCAATATAATCAACCATCGTATTTACATCAACCAAAACTTTGCGGCCTTCTTTTGGATCCTTTATAAAAATACCATATTCCCGGTTAAGCAATACAATTAACTCAAGTGAATCAATAGAATCTAATCCCAAACCGTCACCAAATAATGGTTCGTCATCTTTAATGTCCTCAGGTTTTAAAGATGTTAAATTTAAAAATTCAATAATTTGTTTCTTTAATGTTTGCTTTAATGCTGTTTTTTCCATTATAAATTAATTTCAAATCAGTTTTTTTCTTTTTAAACCAACAAAAGCTATTAACTGTAATATTAATGTAATAGCCAATAAGGATAAAATATTTGTTATAATGTCTCTCAACCTGCCCCCCTCTAAAAACAAGCCATAAAATGATTGTAAGCACCAATGAAGGGGCGAAACAGCCATGATAGTTTTGAAGGAACCGGGCATGATAAAACTTGGCACCATTATGCCACCAAGTATAGCCAGTATAACAATTGATACTGCCCCAAAACCATTAGCCTGTTCCTGTGTTTGTGCAAAAACGCCTACACAAATAGCATAACTAACAGCACACCATCCGCAAATTAATGTTACCAATAATAAACCGGCTATATCTTCCGGAAGAGATAATGCGGGTAAACCAATATGCGGAAAAAGCCATATACCTATAGCAAATATTACCACGGCCTGAAGTAACGTAACAAGCAAATAAGTTATTTGTTTAGATAAAATGGCTACCCAATAAGGTGTAGGCAAAGTTTTTAACCTAATAAAACTTCCGCTTAATTTCTCCCTCACAATACTGCTGCCCAACGACATTACTACGAAGAACATGGCAAATATCGTCCATGCGGGTACATTGTGCTGTGTGGCATTAAGTATGGTTGTATCCTTGTTTTTTGACAATGGTACCTCTGCAATATTCAACTTGTTATCAAGCATCGCATTTTCCAGCGAATCGGGCATTGGCTTTTCGTTGATAGAAAAATAAAGGCTTTTTAATACCTGCCTGCTTTCAACCATTTGCAGCGCACTGCTCAATGCACCCTGTACTGATAACTTGAATGATTGCTGCACCACAGGGCTGTAATATAATGTAAGTGAGTTAAGGTTATCCAGGTTTACTTTTGCGGTATCACCTTCCAGCCCAAAGGAATTTAATGCCTTACCTGATACAGTTTTGGCTTTTGACGCGAGTTGCCTGGAAAAACTCTGTGGTATGATGATGCCCAACACAGCATCGTTTGAGCTAATATCCTCTTTAAATTTTTCTTCATTTTCATTTTTGGGTATTTCTACCAGCTTAAACATACCCACCTTATTAACTGCTTTTATAAATTGTGTGCTAAGGGTGCCGGTATCTTTATTGCACACAAGCAGCGAAACATTTGTTTTATTAAGCAGCCCGAACGCATTATTTTGAATGCTTGTTACAATAATTACAAGTATTACCGGCATGCCAAACATAAGTATTAAGCCTGCCTTATCGCGCAGCATTATTTTTGTATCTTTTTGTATAGTTGCCCAAAGCTTCATACGTTGTTATAATTATTGCCGGTCAGGTTTAAAAACAACCCTTCAAGCCCATCCTGGCCGTGCTGCTCCAATAAATTTTCGAGCAGATCATTTGCTATTATTTTACCATTATCTATTAAAGCTATTTGCCGGCATAATCCCTCCGCCTCACTTAACTGGTGCGATGTATAAATAAGTGTAGTACCGCTTTTATTTAATTCAATAAGGTAATTTATAATATCACGTCTTGCCTGCACATCAACCCCAACTGTGGGCTCGTCTAAAAATAATATAACAGGTTTATGTATTACACCAATCGCCAGGTTTACTTTTCGCTTCATTCCGCCGGAAAGCTTGCTTACCGTTTTATTCCGTGCGTCTTTTAAATGCAATATTTCCAGCAATTCTTCCGTCCTCTCCTTAATTTCTTTTTTTGAAAGGCCTGCCCATGCGCCAAAAAAAGCTAAATTTTCTACAGGCGTCAATTCGTTGTACAGGGAAAGATCCTGGGGCACATAACCAAAAAGTTTATTGACGAATTTGCTTTTTGTTTTAATGGCATTTCCCAACAAGGTAATATCTCCTTCCCAACCATGCAGTAATCCTGTCATTAAGCTCATTAAAGTTGTTTTACCTGCGCCATTGGGCCCAAATAAACCGAACCTTTCACCTGTATCAATGCTTAAGCTAAGATTATTGAACAATGGGGTTGACTGGCCGGTATATGCAAAACTTACATTTTTAATATTTACAGCGGGGTACTTCATCAATGCCAATTTATTTTTGCCAGTGCCTCAAACGCTTTTTTTTCTACTTCCGCTATTTCAAGCAGATAATCGCCCATTACGTTAAAATCTTCCTGGCTGCCAAGCCTTTGTTTATAAATGCCTGCTGCTTGTACTGCCGACGTGCGCCACAGGTCGCCCGCTTTTGAAAATTCAGATGATATTGTAAGCAACTCGTCCGCCGGGTGGTAAGCATACGCCTCCTGTAAAAAAGCGGCATAAATATACCTAAAGCCTCCGCCACCTGTGCCAATCTCTTCCTGCATGCGCACTAATTGCGCCAGGTAAAGCCCTGCTTTTTGCAAACCCAGTTTATCTCTCCATTTCTTTATCTTTCTGCCGGTAAAGCTTATACCTCTAACACCTATAATTGGCATGGGTAAACGCAGCATTTTGAATATATTCTTTTTAATGCCATTTTTTATGGCTGTTTTCATTTGTTCGTCAGTAACATCCTGGTTATTCTCAGCATAATAGAGTTGGCCCTTTGGGGCTAAAGCCCCTTTTGCAAACCTTACACGTTCAAGCTGGTAACTGGTAAGCGTGGTAACTGTATCCATAATGGGGTCGCTTACAAGATAATTATCTCCCTCTTTACCATATACAATTAAATTATGGGCATTAAAATGAAACCGGTATTCTTTGGGAAAATATGGCAGGTAATAAACCCCAACCTGGCAGCCAACCGCATGGCCTTCCGCCAATTGCTGATCTAAAAAAATTTGTGCTTTTTCTTTGGAAGAAAATTTTTTGCGCTTTACCGGTATGTTTAACGATTTGCAGGTTTGCTTAAAAATGACGCCGGGAAATGAACGGAAAGCAATAGCAGGGCCATTGTTTATTTTTACAAAGGGCACATATACAAAAAACAAACCAGAGCCTATGCCAAATGCAAGAGGCTCGGTCATCTTTTCAATCCCAATATTTTGCAATAAATTTCTTGTAACACCGCTTTCACAATGCGCAGCCTGTTTATGTTGAAAATTAACTTTCATGCACATTCATCGTATTTAATTCATCTACTGTAACATTAAAAACTTCGGCGTATTTCAGCAGTTTATTATTAGATAATTTTTTAAATACCGCAGGCTTTAAATGCTTTTTTACCTGCCATTTCCAAAAACCGGTATAACCTGCTAAAATGTTTATATCCATTACATTTTTTTCCATAAAAAATAACAGCGGACTGGCCTCATTATTTAATACTTTTTGCCTGGCTGCCGCTATGCGTTCTTCTACGTTTTGCCAGGTTACATTCAATGCTGTAATTTTCACATCCCAGCCCCGGCTTTGCTCGGTAGTGTATTTGCCTTCTTTATCCGTGGCATAGCAAACCTCTGTAGTTATTTTACCAAGAGCACTTACATCCTGCGGAACATCCTCTTTTTTCATAGTAAAAAATTTCAGCGGTAACTCTTTCATCAAGTTATCAGCATACTGTAAGCATAGCATACATGTACGAAAAGCGGGCGCTTTCAGGCACAAGCAATAATAATTTTTCTCCTTTTTTTAACCGGCCGCTTTTAAACAGTTCATGCACCATAAAATACACAGACGCCGCGCCTACATTGCCTAATGTGGTTAAATTAACAAACCATCTTTCATAAGGCACATATCTGCCCAAAACCCCCATTACCTCGAATATTTTGCTCTTAAAATATTCACTCGACATGTGTGGTAAAAAATAATCTATATCGTCAACCCCAAAACCCCTGCGGTCAGCAATTTCTTTTATCCCTTTGCCGCCAAGCGGCACTATGTTATTGCTTAGTACAGCAATATCCTGCTTTATACTGAAAATAGATTTGTCAATAATTTCTTCGGGCGTAAAATCGAGGTAGCTTTTAAGTGTTCCATCCCGCCGTTTTTCACCTGCCATATACATGCAGGTTTCCATCTCGTTGGCGTATGATACTCCTTCAATCCAGTCAACCCTCAGGCTCAAACCATTTTCATTAGGTTTATTATTTAACAAAAAAGCCGATGCCCCGTCTGACAACATCCACCGTAAAAATTCCTTATCGAAGCTGATAAAAGGGTTTTCATTCAACTCCTCTAATTTATGCGCCTCTTCATCAAAAACATTGGCGACAAGAGAACCCGAAAACCTTTCTGAACCCGTTGCTACCGCATTGCTTACATCGCCGGTTTTAACGGCCATATAAGCATATTTAAATGCATGCATGCCGGCACAGCAAACACCTGACGGTGAAACCACTTCAATAGCCCTTGTTTCAGGTAAACAGCCGTGAACCATTACTCCATGGGAAGGCATCATTTGGTCAGGGGAAGATGTTCCGCAAGACAGCAATTCAATCTCCCTGAGCCTTTGTGCATCATTGTCAAATAAGCTTCTTACCGCCTGCGCGGCCATCTCTGCATTACTGTGGGTTGCCTTACCCTCTTTATTTAACGCGTAATACCTGGTTTTTATCCCGTTATTGCGCAACACTATTTTTTTTGATTTGGACGGCTTACCATTAATATACCCAAGGTATAGCTCCATATCATCATTTAAAACCGGATCATTAGGAAGAAAAATGGAAGTATTTGTAATATAAACCTCGTTGAGCAACATAGTGTTTTGCATTAATTCAATTTTAAACAAGCTTCTTTTTTAGCTCTTACATATTTTGGCAAGAATGGTTTAAAAATTAGCAAGTCAACCATAAATACAATAGGGGCAAATATAAAAAGTGCAATTAAAAGATAATATTTGAATGCTGCAAGCCATATCTCTCTTTTTTTGCTTTTTACTATAACCCGGGCCCATATCTTAAACATCATCGCTGCCTTTGATTCCATGAACATTAAATGAAATTTAGGCACTACCGCTTTATGATTGATCAATTCTTCCTTCAAACCGCTCCACTCATTTTTTTGCAGGTAAGGCAGGGTTATAGCGCCAAATCGTACGGCGCCAAGTATATCTTTATCCGCTACGCCGGGTTTTGGAAAAAAGCCCAGGTACCGGTCTTTTTTACCATGCAGCATCCAGTGAAAAATGGTAAAAATGCTTACAAGGTTTAAATGCCTGTCAACCAAAGCTACCGTTCCAACATGGTTTGCCCCGGCCTCATTCAATAATTTTTTCACTTTATCAAAGGCAGTCACCCACATATTCCTTGCTCCTGTTATAGTAATAACGGGAGTATTTTTTAATAATTGCCTGAAATCAGGTTGAAGCATTAAAGAATTAAATGGTATGCTGGGTGAGAGAAACCATGCCTGGTAACCAATAACAACCAGGTCGTAAGATTGTTCTTTTAAGGTAAAAGGTTCAAGTTCAGCAGGTACGCCAAATGCACAATCCGGCATAACGCTAAAAAAACGCTTGCCTGTCCATGGAAAAGGATAATCATTTTTTAAAACAACCTGTACCTGTTCAACCGCAATGCCCGCGTTAATAAATGAGGCACAAAAATTATTTACTATTGCTTTTAGTTGCCCGGACTGGGAATAATAAATAGCCAATATTTTTTTCTGCATGCATAACCAGGTTAAAAATCTGAAGTATGAAGGATAGCTGATGTTTTACTGTAATCTATAACAATCTGCTGAACAACAGGCAATAAGCTTTTATAATGTTTTTTTATGTATTCACCGTCATCCGCAAGTTGTGCCCGGTATTTTGTTATTTTGGGCGCGTGTTCCTGTATAATAAGCCGTAAAAAATGATATTCTGTATTACTGCTGTCACTATGCAGTTCAGTTTCTAACATAATTCGTCCCTGTTTAAAAAGGCTAAGCTTCTCTTTTGGCTTTTTCATCAGCCCCGCTTTTTTCATCAGCAATGTGCCTTTATATGCCTCTTTTTCATTAACACGCGATGCGTCAATTACAGATAACTCCCTATCTATATCACCAACATTGTTTGCTTTAAGAACATTATAAAATGCTGCCCTGTCAAAATCCTGCTGCGAACGGGCAGGCCAGCCCTCATTAATAAAACCCAACAATATTAAAAGCGAAATAAATATTTTCATCTTCATAATGTCAATCCAGGTAACAACAAATATATGCCATTTAGTAGGAGTGCCTGCGGCAACTTATGTTTAAACGCATTTGTTAAACACATGTTATTAAATGGCAAAAAGCGCTTATCTTGCCACATTTTATAATACTCAATTATTTAAGTATTGTGCTTATAAAAGATAACTTTTAGCTATGTGGTTGTTTAAACTTACCTGATTTTTTATATTCTGTTATAAAAAGAAACTGTTGGATAACAAAAAGCAATTTTCAGGCCTTTGGGCAGTTATTTTAGGAGGGTCAAGTGGTTTTGGCCTGGCAGCACTGAACAAGCTGGCGCAACATGGCATGAACATAGCCGTTATTTACCGCGAACTGGCCGCAACGGAAAAAGAATTAAAAGACTCCCTTTTACAAATTGCAAACCTTAATAACGTAAAGATCCTGCCGGGCAACATTAATGCCCTTGATGAAGATGGCAGAAACCTTTTTATACAAAAGCTTGGCGAAGCAACAGGCACTAAAAAATGCGTTCGTATTCTTTTACATTCAATAGCCAGGGGTAATTTAAAACCCCTTGTTTCCGATAAACAGGTTACGGATAGCCTTTCTGCCGACGATATACAGCTTACAACCTACGCAATGTCAACCAGCTTGCTGGACTGGACAAGACTGTTATTGAAAGAAGGCTTTTTTTGCGACGATGCGCGTATTATTGGCCTGACAAGTGAAGGATCGGGGAAATATTGGGACAACTACGCTGCTGTTTCCATTGCAAAAGCCTCGCTTCAAAGCCTTTCGACCTATATGGCGGTAGAATTTGCCAAGTATGGGCTTAAAACCAATCTTATACAGGCTGGAATAACACAAACACCCGCATTAAAAAAGATCCCCGGTAATGAGAAACTGGCTGAATTTGCACTCAAAAGAAACCCCTCGGGCAGGCTTACCCTCCCTTCGGACGTGGCAAATGTTATTTATCTTTTATGTACAGACGAGGCAGCCTGGATAAATGGCACAGTTATTCATGTAGATGGAGGGGAGCATTGTTGTTAATTCGTAATTTTTGAGAGCACATGTATAATCACATTTTAGAAAAATTACCCTATAAATCTTCCTTTCGTTTTGTTGATAATGTCTCTGTTTTGACTGAAAATGGTGTTACGGGTGATTATACCTTACGAAAAGACGCTTTTTTTTATGAAGATCATTTCCCGGGGCAGCCGGTAACACCAGGAGCGATAATAACAGAAATAATGGCACAGATTGGCCTGGTGATCTTAGGTATATACATTATAAATATGAAAGAGAGTTCCGGTGAAAAACAGGAAGAAACATGGTTGCCATTACTTACATCAACTAATGTTTCGTTCTACAAAATGGTATTGCCGGGGCAAAAAGTTACAGTAATATCTAAAAAAGAATATTTTCGTTTTAATAAACTCAAATGTCATATTGAAATGCTTGACGCATCAGGCGAGTTAATAGCCAGGGGGATATTTGCGGGAATAATAAGAAAAGTAAATATTAAAAGTTAAATTAATTATGAGTCGCCGGGTTGTAGTTACAGGCTTAGGAGTGGTGGCCCCAAACGGGGTTGGGGTACCGGCTTTTTTAGACGCACTTAAAAACGGCAGGTCGGGCATTAAATATATGCCTGAATACCAGGAGCTTAACTTTAACTGCCAGGTTTGCGGGATACCTGAATTTGCATTGGCTGATTTAAAGGGTTACCTTTCTGAAGTTATGCTGCACGGCCTGCGGGGCAGCACTATAGGTTATGCCGTTAAAGCTGCTGCTGATGCCTGGCTTGATGCAGGTAATACCCTTAACAATGAAGAAATATTTTGGGAAACAGGGTGTGTTTTTGGCAACAGTGTGGCCGATACCGATGCAATGAAAAGGGTAATTGAGCTGATAGACGCAAAACAAGCGCGTAAATTAGGCTCCCGGATGGTGGAGCAACTGATGAACAGTGGCGCAACAGCCTATGTTTCCGGCTTGCTTGGGTTGGGTAACAGGATAATAACAAATTCTGCTGCCTGCGCTACAGGCTCACAAGCAGTGCTGATGGGTTACGAATATATTAAACACGGTATGGCCAAAAGAATGGTAACCGGCAGCAATGAATATATTGATCCTTACATTTTTGGCGCTTTTGACAGCATGCGTATTTTAGCGAGAAAGTTTAACCATGCGCCGCACCAGGCTTCCAGGCCTATGAGCGCCACGGCGGGAGGGTTTGTACCGGGTTCTGGAGCAGGGGCATTAATTTTGGAGGACCTTGAATTTGCCCTTGCCCGTAATGCAGTTATTTATGCTGAAGTATTAGGGGGCCAAAGTAATTCCGGGGGCCAAAGAAATGGAGGGTCAATGACGGCACAAAACACGGCAGGGGTTGTGAATTGTATAAGAGACGCCATGAGGAATGCAGGTATAGAGGGTACGGACATAGACCTGGTAAGCGGCCATTTAACAGCTACCATTGCCGATAAAATGGAAATTGAGAACTGGGCCACAGCGCTAAACAGGTATGGTGATGATTTTCCGCTGACTAATTCAGTTAAATCAATGATAGGCCATTGTCTTAGTGCTGCGGGGTCAATTGAGATTGTAGCGCTAATTTTGCAGATAATGCACAAATTTGTACACCCCAATATAAATCTTGAGGATCCAAATCCTGAAATTCTTAAAATTGTTGGGGCTGACCGGTTGCCAACAAAGTGCATAAATAAAAATATAAACATTGCGGCTAAAGCTAATTTTGGCTTTGGGGATATTAACACCTGTTTAATTTTTTCTAAATATGAAAACAATGGATAGACAAGTAATCCTGGATGAACTTAAAAAAGTGCTGGCACCCTATACCCCTAACAAAGAGGCTCTGAATAATAGTAATGAGCAAACAGACCTTATTAAAGACCTGAAAATAAACTCAGCCAATTTAGTAGATATTATTATTGATGCAGAAAACCAGTATAATATTGAAATTGATATGGATTCAGCAGAAAAGATTAATAATATAGGTAGCTGTATTGATATAATTATAGAAAAGATAGAGCAGGCAAATTGATAAGTGCGGGAAACGATATTATTGACTTAAAAAGTATAAATATTAGCCGTACAAAACGGGCAAGGTTCTATTCCAAAATTCTTTCGTCAGCCGAGACGGAAGAATATATGAGCAATAAACTACACACGCTGCCCTTTGAAAATTTAGTTTGGTTGCTGTGGTCAGTTAAAGAATCTGTATATAAATTTTCTAAAAGGGAGTTCCCGCAACTTCGTTTTTCTCCAAAAAGAATAGTTGCTCAACTAACCGGCAGCCCCTCAGAAAAATCTTTACCCGCTTTTGGAGAAGGGGAAATTGAAAACATTGCTTTAAAAAAAGACGAATGCTATTGCTGTATTGCAAATACTGAAACTGGCTTATACTATTCAAGGTCAAAAGTGTACGATGAAATTATATATACTGTTGTTAGTGATACTGAAAACTTTGATAATATATGGTGGGGCATTAAGTATATTACGGATGTTGATCCTTTGTACCAGTCTGAAAGTGTAAGGTCTTTTGTATTAGAAAAATTTAAGGCCTTTTACCCGAATGCCAAACTCGCCATTTCAAAAAACCCGGTTGGTTATCCTGTTTTGAAAGTTAATGGAAATGCCGTTACAGTCCCTTTATCGTTTACACATCATTTTCGGTTTGTTGCATATACTTTTTGTCTATAATTCGCGGATGATTTAAAATGGTGTTTCATAACCTAATTAAATAATTATTATTCTCTTTCGTAACATAACCCCTCTCCCATTTCAAGCACTTTATAAGCTACATTGTATTTTAGGCATTCTTCTTCAAAACATTTTGGATCTTCAGTATTAAAGGCAAAGAGATCGTAATGGTGCGGAATGACTAACCTGGCCCCAATTGCTTTGCCTAATTGCGCAGCTTCAGCAGCATTAAGATTACCTGCCACTTTTCTTTCTGGCTTATTGCCGTTAATAGGTAAAAAAGCAATGTCAAGGTTATAGGGTTTTAACAGGTTTTCCAAACCATCAAACCAAAGTGTGTCGCCTGAATGATAAATGGAATAACCGCCAAACTGTACTACATAGCCCATAAATTTACATTCGCCTTTATCGTTCCGTTCAAGCTGGTTATGTGCCGCGGGCACGCCCGTTATTTTAAAGCCTGACTGCTCAAAACTTAATCCATCATTTAACCCAATTGGGAAATCTACAGCGCATTTTATTCTTTCTGCTACAAATTCCCGGTTGGCTTCGGGAATGATGAATTTAATATCCGGGTTGTTTTTAATAATGGGCATCAAAGTGTCCGCATCCAAATGGTCGGTATGGTTATGGCTTGATGTAACGATGTCTATAAAATCAAGCTGTGCAGGATCAATAACTAATTCGCTCATCCTTATATGCGGCTTGTCAGTATGTTCGTATTTGATGCTAAGCGAATTGGAAAGATAAGGGTCGAGTAACAAATGTTTCCCATGCCATTTTATTAAAAAGCCACTCTGTGCAAGCCACCAAACCTTAAAAGCAGTATCGCTGCTGAATGATCTAATGTCATTTAACAGCACATCGTTTTGCTGCTTTGGTTTTATCAACGCCATCGTTTATTTCAATTAAATTTTATCCCACCCTGTTCCTCATAAGCTTTGCGGCTGCGCACATATTCGCGATTTTTTGTTTGGTTGCCCAACGGGCTGTTTGTGACATTCCGCAATCCGGCGCAACTGCTAATTTTTCAGCGGGAATATATTTTAAGCACTTCTCAATTCTTTCTATAACATCTTCGACAGTTTCAATATAATAGCTTTTTACATCAATAACGCCTACTGCCACATCCATCTTTTCGGCAAAGCGCTCCAATAAATGAATTTCAGCAAAATTAAGTACGGTCATTTCGGTGTGCAACTCATCAACTGTCAGCTCCAAAAAATCGGGCAGCATTGGCGCTATTGTTTTTTTACCAACTGAACGGCCTTTATAATTGCCAAAACATAAATGTGAGCCTATCCTTGTTTTCCCGACAATACCCTTCACCGTCCTGTTAAAAATATCCACAAACCGTTTTGTATCTTCTTTGTATGCGTAGCACGACATAGAAGGTTCGTCAATACAAATTTCTTTTGCACCTGCTACTACTAAATCTGTCAACTCTTTAGCCACTATGGGTAACAGTGCTTCTGTAATTTCCCAACGGTCCTTATAAATACTGCCTGGTAACATTCTGCCAGAAAGTGTATAAGGCCCGGGAATAGAGGCTTTCAGTATCTTATCTTTTGGGGCCAACCGTTGCAGCCTTTTATATTCTTCTACTACGCCTAAGCCCCTGGGTGCAGTAAGCGGTTCAGTAATGGTATGTTTTCCTCTTTGGTCGTGGGCAGGCGGCCCGAACTTTCTTGTTTCTTCATGGTTGGGTAAAATACCTTTAATGAACCCATAGAAAGATAAATTAAAATCCAAACGTGTTTGCTCGCCATCTGTTATCACGTCAAGCCCCGCTGTAACCTGGTCGTGAACAGCATTAACCACAGCATCTTCAATCATTTCGCTAATATCAGCAGGCCCAAATTTTTCTAAATTTTCAGAAGCAAATTCTAACCAGCCCGGAAAAGGCCATGAGCCAACAACAGTGGTTTTAATTGGAATTGGTTGCATAATTTATTGGTTTT
>Ga0206915_1002_pt1 | contig 128075 bp, 106 predicted proteins | sample Alteio_BWOrgHeat_70_FD_152945 | JGI IMG/M metagenome (GOLD analysis project Ga0206915, IMG submission 152945) | Enriched cells from forest soil in Barre Woods Harvard Forest LTER site, Petersham, Massachusetts, United States -... | ecosystem: Environmental > Terrestrial > Soil > Temperate forest...
GCGGTTGTTATAACAGTAGTTACCTTACTTATTTCAACAGGCGCATCTGCCCAGCGCGGCTGGCATGGCGGCGGTGGAGGCTACCGCGGAGGTTACCGTGGCAGTTATGGCGGCGGAGGCAGATTTTATTCCCCGGGAGCAGGGTACCGTTATGGTGGAGGAGCGTATTATGGTAATCGGGGTTATGGCGGCTACGGACATTATTCAGTTATTCCTTATGGCGGTATAAATTATGGTTTTTATAATGGCTTATTTTACCGCCGTTATGGTTTTGGGCTGCATGTAATATTTCCGCCTATAGGTATATGTATTGGCGCTTTGCCTTTTGGATATTATCCATTTTATTGGGGGCCTAACCCCTACTATTATTATGGTGGTATATTTTACCAGCCTTATGGCAATGGTGGTTATGAAGTTGTTGCGCCACCTTTGGGTGCAACTGTGCCTAACCTTCCGCGGGGGGCAAGGAAACAAGTTATAAACGGGCAGGAATATTATGAATATAACGGCACGTTTTATAAACAGGAAACAAAAGACAATGGCGAAGTTTGGTGGAAGGTTGTTGGAAAAAATGGCCAATTAAGCACAACGCAGGGCCAGCAGCAGGATGAAGATCCTGAATACCAGGCAGCACCCCGTTCTGAGCCAACTCCTCCTTCGCAGGTAACGCCACCATCATCCCAGGTAACTCCCGGAACAAATGATTTGGTAAGCAAGTTACCTGAGGGCAGCAAAATGGTTAAGATAAATGGTGAAAGATACTTCCAGTCGCCTGATGGTACGTACTACCAGGAAGTGATAGGGGATGACAACAAGATAATGTACCAGATAATTGATAAATCAACGCTTGAACAAACACAGCCCAATTAAGGGGCGCAAGTAGTTTAGATAAAGTTAGGTAAGGGTTAGGGGTGATGCCATACAATATAAAAGCATTGCCTCTAACCCTTATCTTTGTAAATACTAAACAAAGTGAATGGCTGAAGAAAAATCATTGAATTTTATTGAGGAGATCATAGAGGAAGATCTTAAAAGCGGCAAATACAAAAGTATTTTAACGCGGTTCCCGCCGGAACCGAATGGCTATCTTCATATAGGGCATGCTAAAAGCATTTGCCTCAATTTTGGTTTGGCGCTTAAATACGGGGGTAAAACCAACCTTCGTTTCGATGACACCAACCCTGTTACTGAAGAAACAGAATATGTTGACAGCATACAGGAAGATATAAAATGGCTGGGGTTTGAATGGGATAAAACTTTATATGCAAGCGATTATTTTGAGCAGTTATATGAGTTTGCTGTTAAACTGATAAATAAAGGCCTGGCTTATGTGGATGATAGCACAAGTGAACAAATTGCGGCAGAAAAAGGCACGCCAACACAGCCCGGTACAGAAAGCAAATACCGCAGCAGGAGCATTACTGAAAACCTGCAGTTATTTGCTGACATGTGTGCAGGGGAATACGAGGACGGGTCAAAAGTGCTACGTGCCAAAATTGATATGGCATCGCCCAACATGCACATGCGCGACCCTATTTTATATCGTATAAAGCATGCCCATCATCACCGCACTGAAGATAATTGGTGTATTTACCCCATGTACGATTTTGCTCACGGCCAAAGTGATTCGATAGAAAATATCACGCATTCTATTTGCACACTTGAATTTATTCCCCACCGCCCGTTATACGATTGGCTGATAGAAAACCTTGAAATATTTCCTTCCCATCAATACGAATTTGCGCGGCTTAACCTTACTTATACTGTAATGAGCAAACGCAGGTTGCTGCAAATGGTTAATGAGAAATTCGTGACTGGCTGGGATGACCCCCGCATGCCAACTATAACCGCCATGCGCAGAAGGGGTTATACGGCAGATAGCATACGCGATTTTTGTGATAAGATAGGCGTAGCAAAACGGGAGAACCTGATTGACGTTGGCTTGCTTGAATTTTGTGTTCGTGAACACCTGAATAAAATTTCATTAAGACGAATGGTGGTGTTAGACCCTTTAAAAATTGTCATCACCAACTACGATGAAGGAAGAACCGAAATGGTAAGTATTGAAAATAACCCCGAAGACCCGGATAGTGGGTACCGCGAAGTGCCTTTTAGCAATGAAATATATATTGAGCAGGAAGACTTTATGGAAGTGCCTTCCAAAAAATATTTTCGCCTGGCGCCAGGCCAGATGGTGCGCCTGAAAAGCGCTTATATAATTAAATGCGAAGAGGTGGTGAAAGATGAAGACGGAAAATTAACAGAAATACGTTGCACCCATATACCCGAAAGCAAAAGCGGCGCTGATACATCGGGTATTCACGTAAAGGGCACCCTGCATTGGGTAAGCATAAAGCATGCGGTGCATGCAGAACTGCGCTTATATGACCGGTTGTTTAAAGTGGAAAATGTAAATGCTGCCGAAGGGGATTTTAAAGATCATATTAATCACGATTCCTTACAGGTTATTAGTACAGCCTATGCCGAGCCTGCCCTGCTGCATGCAAAATTCGACGAACGCTACCAGTTTTTACGCAAAGGATATTTTTGCCTTGATAAAGATACCAGCGAAGAAAAATTAGTGTTTAACAGAACGGTAACCTTAAGGGATACATGGGCTAAAGAACAAAAGAAGCATTAGGATTTAATAGCTGAATTAGCCCTTATGCCTAAACTTTTAGTTTAAATTTTTATAAATAAGATTTTATGGATTCTGCAAAATCATTGGAAAAAGAAATAACACAATACCTGCCAAACTTAAATATTAAGCAGAAAAAAACGGTATTGACCGTGGTAAAATCTTTCATGGACGAGCAACAAGACTGGTGGAACGAAACAAGCGAAGAACAGCAAAAGGCTATTGATAAAGCTTTGGCGGAGGTAAAAACTGGTAAATTGATCCCCAATGACGAGGTGATGAAAAAGTATGATAAATGGAGGATGAAATAATACAGGATATATTTTGGACGCCCAGTGCAAATTTTTTTGAACGGGGATTTTTTTTTGAACTATTTATGGCTGCCCTGCAAATTTTGCGGGGCTTTTTATTCAATATTGCAGTATGAATGACCTTTTACAACAATTTCAGCATCATTTAAAAACGGAGTTCCCTTTTTTAAAGCCATCTAACAGTAAGCTTTTGCTTGCAGTTAGTGGTGGTGTGGATAGTGTTGTATTAACTGGCCTGTTTGCTAAAAGCGGCTTCGATTTTGTAATAGCGCATTGTAATTTTAAACTAAGAGGCAAAGAGAGCGAAAGAGATGAAGCTTTTGTAAAAACATTGGGCGGTAAATATAATAAGGAGGTATTGGTAAAAAGATTTGAAACAGAAATATATGCCCGGCAACACAAAATATCCATCCAGGAAGCAGCAAGGAAATTAAGGTATGATTGGTTTGAGGATATAGTTAAAAGTGAAAAGTTAAAAGTTAAGAGTGAAAAGTTAAGCGTTCAACCTGTCACCAGTAACCGGCAACCGGCAACCGGCAACCTGAAACTGGAAACTGCTTCCACTTTTTACATCATCACCGCGCACCATGCCAATGATAATATTGAGACACTACTGATAAATTTTTTCCGGGGCACGGGTATTCATGGCTTGCATGGCATCCCAACCATCCAGGGAAATATTCTCAGGCCACTGTTGTTCGCAAAGCGGGAAGAAATTCTCAGCTATGCAAAAGGAAATGCACTTGAATGGGTAGAGGATTCATCTAATGCATCAGATAAATATACCCGCAATTTTATTCGTCTGCAAATGCTGCCACAGGCAAAAGAGATTTTCACTAATGCAGAAGATAACCTGCTGCAAAATATCGAACGCTTTAACGAAGCCGAAATATTATACAACGAAGCCATTGCCCTGCATAAAAAGAAATTACTCGAACAAAAAGGCAACGAATGGCATATTCCTGTTTTAAAACTGCAACAAACGGCGCCACTGCAAACCATTGTTTGGGAGATCATTAAAGAGTTTGGCTTTTCTTCCCATCAAACTACAGAAGTGATCAAACTTTTGCAGGCAGCCAATGGCAGTTATGTTGCATCCGCAACAAACCGCATTATTAAAAACCGTAACTGGATAATTATCGCGCCATTGCAAACCGAAACAGCGCAGCATATCTTAATAGAAGAAGGCGACAAAAAAGTTATTTTTGAAAACGGTGCATTGGCGTTGTCAACTGCCCATGTTTCACACTTTACACTTCACGATGCTCCTTCTGTGGCCAGCCTTGATGCTTCTCAAATTCAATTCCCTCTTTTATTGCGCAAATGGAATCAGGGTGATTATTTTTATCCGTTAGGTATGCAAAAAAAGAAAAAGCTGGGCAAATTCTTTATTGATCAAAAACTCTCTAAAACAGAGAAGGAAAATGTATGGGTGCTTGAGATGGATAAAAAAATTATTTGGGTTATTGGTTTACGTATTGATGACAGATTTAAAATAACTGCATCCAGCAAAAATATCCTTCAAATAGGCTTAGTCAAAAGCTTTTAATATATGCGTTTACCTGGTCAACAAAATAGGTAATTGGATTAATATTGGTAAGTATAAAGCAGGCAGCCATAAAGAAAACAACACCATACAATGCTCCCCACAAATGTGCAGAATGATTAATTCTTCCTCCACCACGTTTATCCATTATAGCCGTTCCTATTAGGTACAACGGCCCAAAAATAAAGCCCGGGATATCAAATGGAATAAAAAACAAACGAATGCCGCTTTGTGGTGCAATACAAATACCCGCAAATATAATAGCTGAAACAGCGCCGGATGCGCCGAGGCTTTTGTAGTAATAGTTATCCCTGTTTTTAAAATAGGTTGGCAGCAGGCAAACAAAAAGGGCAGAAAGGTATAATACAATAAAAAGCACCTTGCCTTTATCACCAAATAATTGACCAAAAGTGGGCTCTACAATAGCACCAAAAAAGTAAAAGGAAAGCATATTAAATATTAAATGCCCTGTATCGCCATGTATAAACCCGCAAGTGATAAAACGGTACCATTGGTTGTGTTTGCTAACCGCAGGAGGATAAAAGATAAGGTCATCCATCAGCTTTTGGTTGGAGAAAGCCGCGAACGATATGAGCGCCGTTATTGCAATTATAATGATGGTTAATATTGGCGTTGGTGACATTTATAAATATATTGTGCGATAAAAGTATAGTAAACATACTAATTGTTGAAATATCAATTCATGTTGATTAGCTATGATGATATTTTTCATTTCTTAAAATGGTACATGCCCGGTACACCTGTTCTGCCAGCATCAATCTCACAAGCATGTGCGGGAATACAAGCTTTGATAAGCTCCAGGTTATATTGGCCCTCTTCCTAACTTCCTCATCTGCACCAAAGGCGCCCCCTATTAAAAATATTACCCGCTTCACACTTTCATTTGCCTGTTGTTGTAATAATTGTGCAAGTTCGGGGGAGGTGAATTGCCTGCCTCTTTCATCTAATAATATCAATACATCATCTTTCTGTAATTGCTGAAGTATAGCTTTGGCTTCCTGTTTTTTTAGTTCTGCTTCCTTTAAAACAGCGACATTTTTTGGTGGTGGAATAATAAGCCACTCCGCATTAAAGTATTTATTAATGCGGCTGGTAAAATCATCGGTGCCCTGTTTAATATAGGCTTCATGTGGTTTGCCAACCGACCAAAATTGTATTTTCATAAAAATATTTAACCTAACTCTCTGCGAAAGCCATTTGGCTCACGGAAGTGAGGAATTTGTAAAGATAAAAGTTACAGCGTTTCTAAAACATTTGCCAAAAGCGGAATTTTTTATCCTCAATCCCGTCTTTATTGGCGCTAATTTCAAATTAGTCCACTATTTTTGTAGCCAATTAGTAGTGATGATAAACAAACTTTTTTGTTGCGCTTGTTGTTGTACACCTTAAGGGCAGGGGTTTGTAAAATTATATTATATAATTAATCCCGCTAAGTGCGGGATTTTTTTTACTCAAACAAAAGCAATTATGAAATATCCTGGTTTTGTTTTAAGCCATGTGTTGCCGTCAAAGGATGAGGTTTGCCGGTTTACGGATGAACTTACCCGGTACTTGTTTCATGTTACAAATCATACGGACGATTTTTTAAAGCAGCATCATATTCAGCACGAAAAGCTGCAGAAACAGCTTTGTGTATTGATAAGATCTGTTGACAGCAATAATTCTCTTGATTCGTCTTCCATCGTGTTTGAATTTTTCAGTGAGCTGGAAACAATAAAAGAGCGGTTGCTTAAAGATGCCCTGCTGATCTTAGAATTTGACCCCGCCGCTTCTTCAGTCGAAGAAGTGCTGCTTTCCTATCCAGGTTTCTCAGCATTAATGGTGCATCGTCTTGCACACCCGTTATATCTTGCAAAAGTGCCCTTAATACCCAGGATGATGAGTGAGTGGGCGCATAGCAAAACAGGTATTGATATAAACCCGGGTGCTGCTATAGGTTGCCCATTCTTTATTGATCATGGTACGGGCGTAGTAATAGGCGAAACAGCTATTATTGGCGACAATGTAAAAATATACCAGGGCGTTACGCTTGGTGCGCTGGCTGTGCGTAAAGAAGATGCAAAAAGCAAACGCCATCCAACGATAGAAGATAATGTGATAATTTACGCAGGAAGCACTATTCTTGGAGGCAATACGGTAATTGGCCGGGACAGCATTATAGGCGGTAACACATGGATAACCAAAAGCATTCCGCCGTTTAGCGTGGTGTATCACAAAAACCAAACGGTAGTAAATGAAAGAACAGATTTTGAAGAGGAGCCGATAAATTTTATTATATAGAACCGGGACGGGGATTTGGGTAGATTTTAGGGATTGTGAAGATGAAGAAATTTGATTTGGTGAGGGATGCCTAAAGAACTAAGAACACAAAACTAAAAACATCCGAAACCGTCAGCCCGTGAACTTTGGAACCCGTGAACTTGTGAACATTCAAACTTTTCAAACGCTCAAACATTCAAACTAACATACATGAAAGCAAACAACATCCTGGAAACTATTGGAAACACACCACACGTACGTATTAACCGTTTATTCCCCTCAAATATTGAGGTTTGGAGCAAATTAGAAAGGGCCAACCCCGGAGGAAGTATAAAAGACCGCATAGCATTGAGTATGGTGGAAGATGCAGAGAAAAAGGGCATACTTAAAGCAAACAGCGTTATTATTGAACCTACATCGGGCAATACAGGCATCGGCCTGGCAATTGTAGCTGCAGTAAAAGGGTATAAGTTAATACTTGTTATGCCCGAAAGCATGAGCGTTGAGCGCAGAAGGCTGATGAGCGTTTATGGTGCATCGTTTGAATTAACGCCCCGCGAAAAGGGTATGAAAGGCGCCATTGAAAAAGCAAAAGAACTGGTAGCATCAACGCCAAAAGCCTGGATGCCCCAGCAGTTTGACAACCAGGCAAATATTGATATTCATGTTAAAACCACCGCGCAGGAAATATTGAATGATTTTCCCGCCGGCTTAGATTTTCTTATTACCGGTGTGGGAACAGGCGGCCATATTACAGGCGTAGGGGAGGAATTAAAAAAACACTTTCCAAATATTAAAGTGTTTGCGGTGGAACCCGAATTATCACCGGTTATAAGCGGTGGCAGCCCGGCGCCGCACCCAATACAGGGTATTGGCGCAGGCTTTATACCTGCCAACCTGCACACTAGTGTACTAGATGGTGTAATTAAAGTGGGTAAGGACGAGTCGTTTGAATATACACGCCGTGCTGCAAAAGAAGAAGGCATTTTTCAGGGTATATCCAGTGGTGCTACTATGGCTGCACTGGCCAAAAAATTGCCCGATATTCCTGCAGGCAGTAAGGTGCTTATTTTTAATTATGATACCGGTGAGCGTTACCTGAGCATTGATGGGTTGTTTGCTTAAGAGAGTCCATAGTCCATGGCCGATAGTCCATTGAAAGAAGTTTGGATGTTTTAAAGCAGTCTGACGGTCTCTATCTGACTGTGCTAAAAACAGGGAGTAAGATGAAATTTAAAGGAATAAATATTACTATTTTGCGTAAACTTTCTTAGGTTAAGCTTTCCATAGTAATTGATTAATTTTGCAGCATGAAATATTGGAAAGGCTACTTGTGCATGATCGTTTTTTTTGTATCGTGTGAAAAGAATATCAGCCTCAACTTAAAAAATCAATCCCCTGTTCTCGTGGTGGATGCTTCTATTGAGAATAACCAGGCACCGCTTGTTGTGCTATCCAGCTCACTTAATTATTTCAACACCATTTCGCCTGCCCAGTTATCTGCGGCTTTTGTACATAATGCTGTTGTAACGGTAGGTGATGGTACTACTACTGCAACGCTGAAAGAATATTCGGTAACTGACTCCGCGGGGTATAAATATTTTTATTATACAGATGATCAAAACAATCCACCGTCTTATATCATCGGTGCGTTAAATAAGCAATACCAGCTTACTATTAAAACTACTGATGGCAATACTTATACCGCCGCAACCACCATACCACCTGTTGCAAAAAAATGTGACTCATTATGGTGGACGCCATCTCTTGGCAACCCGGATACAACCCTTTGTGTTATGTATGGAAGGTTTACCGATCCCCCGGGCCTCGGCAACTACATCCGTTATTTTACCAGAGTTGACAGCCAGCCTTTTTTAGCGCCGGCCAATTCTGTATTTGATGACGAATTTACCGATGGAAAAACCTACAACATTTCATTTTTTATGGGTTATGACAGAACTGCCATAAATGAAAATAAAAATGATATAGGTTATGCGCACAGGGACGATACAGTTACTTTAAAGTTTTGCAATATTGACAAAGCCACGTATGAATTTTGGAATACATGGGAATTTGCCTATCAAAGCACCGGCAATCCATTTTCATCACCCGTTAAAGTAATTGGTAATATCAGCAATGGCGCTTTGGGTGCGTTCTCGGGATATGGGGCGCAGTATAAAACCATTATTATCCCCAAATGATTTTATGTGTTAATAACAAATAGCTGATAACTGTAACGGTTTAATATTTTTGACGTCATTATATAAAACTAATAGCATGGAAACAAGTGGGGTTGAGCATGTACATTGTTTAATTATAGGTTCAGGGCCGGCAGGCTATACAGCAGCTATATATGCTGCAAGGGCGGATATGAAACCCGTTTTATACCAGGGCATTCAGCCAGGCGGCCAGTTAACCATTACTACCGAGGTGGAAAACTATCCAGGCTATGCAGATGGCATACAAGGCCCTGAAATGATGGTACATTTTGAAAAACAGGCGGCACGTATGGGCACTGATATTCGCTATGGTATTGCAACTAAAGTTGATTTTACCGGCCCCGTACATAAAGTACAAATAGATGAAGAAAAATGGATAGAAGCAGATACTGTTATTATATCAACAGGCGCTTCTGCCAAGTGGCTTGGGCTTGAAAGCGAGCAAAGGCTGAATGGTTATGGCGTTAGCGCCTGCGCCGTTTGCGATGGCTTCTTTTTCAGGGGTAAGGAAGTATCTATTGTGGGTGCAGGCGATACAGCCTGTGAAGAAGCGTTGTATTTATCAAAACTGGCTACCATGGTGCACATGATCGTTCGCAAAGGCGAACATGGTATGAAGGCGAGTAAAGTAATGCAGGACAGGGTTAGAAACACGGCAAACATAAAAGTGTACTGGAATTCAGAAACAGTGGAAGTTGTTGGCGAACATAAGGTACAGTCTGTTACAATAAAGAATGTTCTTACAGAAGAACAGCAATCCATACCGGTAAGCGCTTTTTTTGTTGCCATCGGCCATCAGCCCAACAGCGATATTTTTAAGGGATGGTTAGATATGGACGAGGCAGGGTATATTAAAACTATTCCGGGCTCGGCAAGAACAAATATTGAAGGCGTATTTGCCTCCGGGGATGTGCAGGATAAAATTTACCGCCAGGCGGTTACTGCCGCCGGCAGCGGCTGCATGGCTGCATTAGATGCAGAAAGATATTTAAGTGCGAAAGGAGTGGCGTAGCGTAACCGTAAGTTTTCGTACCTGCGGGTTATTAGCTAAGCCACAATTCATTCGCTGATCTTTTTATAAAACGCGCTCTGTTTTGCAACAATTTTTCGTTGCGTTAATTCATCCGCCTTTAGGGTTTCGCTATTGAGATCGGTGAACGATATATATGGTGATTCAACGTTTACACCCAGGAAAACAATTGAATAATAATCATATTTATATTTACCCTGTACTGATTGTTTTAATGTCATATTTTCAATTGCCTTGTTTAATTCAGCTAATAAAAACTCCCTGTCATATTTCTTTAGCAGTAGTAAAACGGTTTGGTCAACAATCTCATCGTTAGATGCAAGGCCGTTGTAAAAAATATGGGGGAGTAATCTTTTTATGGCCTCTGCCGTATCGCCCAGGCCAATAAATGCCCTGGCATACATACCAGCGGTATATATTTTGTTCCCCGCTATCTCATTGCCGCAAAAATGCCGGTAAGGATATTTTTCATCAAATTGCCTGATATAGCCAAGGGCCAGCTTATAATCCTTTTCGCGAAGCGACATTTCAGCAAGCTCCACGCAGGCGTTATGTTTGTATAAAGCATAAGGCTCGCCCATAAGGCCCGAACCTTTTCCACCCCTGTCCATTTCATTGTAATTGGCCTTTAATATTTGACCAAATATTTGTTTGGCCCCTGTATAGTTATTCAGCAGTTCATATACATAACCTGTATTGTAGCATGCCTTACCAAACGGTGTTGTATTGGGCCTTGATATCTTCATTATTTGCCTGTATGTGTCAATGGCGTCGCTGTACATGCTGTCGTCAATTTGCTGGTGGGCCTTGTCGAATAATTTATCAGTAGCTGGTGGATGCTCTTTTTGACAGAAAGAGATACCCGGCAGCATCCATAATAAAAAATGAAAAAGTCGCTTTCTCATCGCGGCTGTTTCTTAAAAGATGCATCGATTGGCATATTTACATAAATAACTAAAAAATATATTTAACCGAATATTGCCCGGGGATGATTAAATGTATTTTTTTCCCATAAATTAAAACAGTCTCTTAGATTTGTGCATGCTTACTATAGAGTTAACGCACCTTATGTTTGATGGCCACCATGGGTTTTATGAAGAAGAAAAAATTCTTGGAGGCACCTTTGAAGTAAATGCCGTTGTGCAGCACCAGTCGCACGAGATGCCGGTACGGCACATGCACGATACCATTGACTACACCGCTGTTTATGATATTATTAAAAAAAGGATGGAGAAGCCGGCTTTACTGCTTGAAACGCTTGCTACTGCCATGGCCCAGGAAATATTGACGAAATTTTCACAGGCTGAGCAGGTATCCATCAACATAAAAAAAATAAATCCCCCTATTATTGCGTTTAGGGGCGTTGTTGGCGTTACCTGTGTTTTAAACAGAAGTGAAATGGTATAGTAAAAGCCTTAAACTTTTTTAACTTTAGAAAAATGAAAAGATATTCACTAATATTTTGCTTTTACGTGGTTTGTTTCTCTTGTTTTGCACAGGACGAAACTGTGCAGATTAAGGAAGCCGTAAACCTTGAAAGGCAATTAAAAGATATTGATGCATTAAGCAAGTACAAAGAGATAGCTGCCGCAGACCCCAAAAATATAATGGTACTGGTTAAATGTGCTGAAATAAGCAGTAATATCGGGAGCCGGCAAACGGTAATTAAAGACAAACAAACCAATTACCTGGACGCTCTTAATTATGCACAGCAGGCATTTGATGTTGATAGCAACAGCGCAGATGCCAACTATGCAATGGCCCTGGTAAAGGGTAAGATGGTGGAATTAGAAACGGAAAATAAAAAAATACTTGAGTTGCAAAAAGAAGTAAAGGGGTATGCCGATAAAGCTGTTATGCTAAACCCCGGCAATTCAAGGGCAAATTATGTGGAAGGCAGGTGGCATTACGAAATGGTTAGCCTGGCCTGGTATAAGCAGGCTGCAACAAAGTTTCTCCACAGGAGTTTTCCTGAAGCGGATATTGATAGTGCTATAATTTATATGGAGAAATGCAGAAGCCTTGAGCAGTATTTCGCAGCAAATTATTTAGAGCTTGCCAAGGCCTATAAATTTAAGAACCGCCCTGCCCAGGCAATTGAGGTATTAAATAAGTTGGTAAAACTTCCTAACCGCACACCCAACGATATTGCCATAAAAGCGGAGGGGCAGCAAATATTATCTGTAATGCAATAGCTTTTATTGAGCAAAAGCCGGTTTTTAGCCTGCAACACTAACCTGGGTGGAATTTATGGTGTTTAATACATCCATAAATTCTTTTTTCTCTAATGGCTTTATTAGCTGTTTAAGCACATGGTGCTTTTGTAATATGGTTGGCTCTATCCTGTCAATGGAGGCGGATAAAATACAGAAATTTACTTCCTGCGGAAGGTCAAGTTCCCGCAAACTCTTAATTACTTCAAAGCCGTTCATGCCTGGCATATTAAAGTCGGTCAATACTAATTCAGGAAACCTAACTTCTTCGTTTTCAGCCTTTTGTTTAAGAGAGGAAAAATAATCGACAGCGTTATAAGGATTATCAAACACTATTATTTTTTCGGCACACTCATACTTCCTGATGAGCAGCTCATTTATAACACCCGATAATTCGTCATCGTCAATTATGACGATCTGAGATAGTTTTTGCATGGACATTTGGATTAATGGACGGCATAAAGATACTACGAATTATTATTGCAAAACTTAAAACAGGTTTAAATTTTTTAGCACCCACCATTCAATACTCCCGTTCATAATAAATTGTTTTACATTATTCTCTTATAAAGTACCTTTATTTCAACAAAAACCAATCTGCTGTATGAAGAATTCAATTGTAAAAACTGTAACATGCTGTATCCTTGCAGCATTTATTTTTTTCACAGGCAAGGTTTCCGCGCAGGCGATGTTTAGCGCCGATAGCATAAAAGCCCAGTTTATCCGGGACTGGCAAAGGGCGAAAATTTATACTTTTTCTTACCTTAATACTGTTCCGGCTGATAAATACTCTTTTAAGGCTATGGACAGCGTACGCAGTTTTGCCCAGCAAATGCTGCATTTATCCCAGGGTACTTTTGGGCTTATAGGCCGGGCTACCGGCCAGAACAGCCCTGTTGGTGGTATGATAAATGAAAACAGGGCTTCGGCGCAAACTAAAGATTCTGTTATGTATTACGTAGGTGCAAGCTATGATTTTGCATTAGACGCACTTACAAAAATGGATGCAGGAAAATTTGGCGAGCGTGTGTCGGGCGGGCCTTTCTCAGAAACAAGGTTTGCCTGGGCGCTTAAAGCATTTGAACATCAAACCCACCACCGCGGGCAAACAACAATTTATATACGGCTGCTTGGCCTGCGCCCCCCGAATGAGCAATTATTTTAGGGGAGAAAAGCAAACTTCCCGCGCCCTTCTTTAAGTGTTTTGCGCACACGTCCTTTCAATCTTAAAATTAATTTGTTTATTACTAATATATTTAGTATATTGCCATATAATTTAGTATTTTACATGGCAAGACTGAGCAGGCCGGGGCTTAAGTACTTTAATATGAGCGTGGATTTTTTTGACGATCCGGCCATTTTGCATGTTGCTATGCGGTTTGAGCTAAAGGGCGAAATGATTGCCTTTAAGCTGCTGTGTAAAATTTTTAAATACGATGGTTACTTTATAAAATGGGATGATGGTATGGCAACATTACTTGCAAAAGGCGTGGGTAAAAATATTTCCTCTTCCTTAGCGAATGATGTTGTAAGCGAATTACTAAAACGTGGCTTTTTTAATAAAGCCATGTATAAGCGATTTGGCATATTAACTTCCACCGGCATTCAGAAAACGTATGTCAAAACGTGCAGGGATGGCGGCCGAAAATGTATGATGAAGGATATATATTTAGTTAACCATTGATAAACTGGGGGGGGTACTGCTATTAATGGTAGAATAAATGACACTTGCTTGTCGGTTTTTGCTGGAATTTATCCCTAAATAAAAGGAAAGAAAATTAAAGAAAATAAAAAGAGAGTAAATAAAAAGCAAACAAAACATTTTTTTGCGCACGCCCTTTTTTTAAGAAATTGATTTTTAAGATGTTATAAGTAAATTAATTAAAAAAGAGATTTTTTTTATGCGGCGCCACAAAACACGAATTGTGGATAACCCCAAGTTCTTTGACATACCGGGAGGCAGGCTGAAACGGGCAAAACCTGCTTCTAACCGCTAAATTGTATCTTCGCACAAATTTTGAGGGTTTATCATGAGCAGTAAAGGAAAAGTTTTGGTGGCGATGAGTGGCGGTGTTGACAGCACCGTAGTGGCGCTTATGTTGCACCACGAAGGGTATGAAGTGATTGGCATTACCATGAAAACATGGGATTATGCAACCAGTGGCGGTGGCCATAAAGAAACAGGCTGTTGCAACCTCGACAGTTTTAACGATGCCCGCCAGGCGGCAGTGCATCATGGATTTCCGCATTTTATACTGGATATACGCGAAGAATTTGGCGACTTTGTGATAGAAAATTTTGTAGATGAATACCTGGCAGGCCACACACCCAACCCTTGTGTAATGTGCAATACCCATATTAAGTGGCGTGCACTGCTTAAAAGGGCAAATGCACTGGGCTGCCAATTTATTGCCACAGGGCATTATGCCAATGTCTATCTGGCCGATAACGGGCGTTACACTATAAGTAAAGGTTTGGATGAAACAAAAGACCAGAGTTATGTTTTGTGGGGATTAGACCAGGAATTGTTAAGCCGCACCATTATGCCATTAGGCAAATACCGCAAATCTGCAATACGCCAAATGGCGATGGATTACGGTTATCCCGAACTGGCCAAAAAAAGCGAGAGCTACGAAATTTGTTTTGTACCCGACAACGATTACCGTGGATTTTTAAAGCGCCGCGTAGAAGGGCTGGAAGAAAAAGTTGCAAATGGCTGGTTTGTTGATAAAGAAGGCAAAAAACTTGGCCAGCACAAAGGCTATCCTTTTTATACCATCGGGCAACGTAAAGGCCTTGATATTGCTTTTGGTAAACCGGCATACGTTACAGGTATTAACCCTGAAACCAATACTGTTGTTTTGGGTGATGAAACCGACCTGGAACAAAATGATATGGTTGTTGCCAAAATGAACTGGGTAAAATACGATGGCATTACCAACGGCATGGAAGTGCTTACCAAAATTCGTTATAAAGATAAAGGAGCATTAAGCAATTTATATATAGACGATAAAGGCATACGGGTACGGTTTTACGAGAAGGTAAAAAGCATTGCACCCGGGCAAAGCGCCGTTTTTTATGATGGGGATGAGGTGATAGGTGGCGGCATTATTCAAACGGGTGTACTCGTATAAATTTATTACAACTTTCTAATTTTTTATAAAAAATTCATACATTTATATAAGCATTCGATCTAACTTCAATAATTAACAGGCTTTGTTAGAATTGTGGTTGTGTTATATGCTGTTAGTTAACCTATTTTGCCTCATTTTCGCCTGGTAATCCCTTCATTAAACTTTTATATTTTTTTAGAACCCTGCATTAGGTAAGTTCTAAAACGTGTCAGCGTAATGTTTTGCACTTTAAAAACTAAAATATGAAAAAAATCTACTTATTGCTTTTAGTAGTCACCACCTTCTCCTGCGTAAACGCTCAACGAAAAAGTAATTTTACAAAGTTTGCACCAAAAGCCGGCAGAAAACTGTTTATGCCCCAAAATGCGCTGCTGGGCGGATGTGACACTTTAAATTTTCCCGTTCCTGCCTCATGGGGCGAAAGGGCTATATATGTGTTTGATAACGATGGAATTATAGACAGCGGTTATTTAACCGGGACAAATTATTATGGCGACTTGCAGAAAGCCCAATATTTTGATGCGTCTTCCACATCTGATGCTTATATATCACAGGCATTAATAGGTTTTGGCGTAGCGTATTCAAGCACTCCAACAAAAGTTGTCCCTGTGAATGTTTATGATGGTGGTGCTGATTCAACTTCAGGGCCCGGTAATTTGTTAGGTACTGCTAATCTTACCATAGCAACTATTGCAGCTGATGTTGCCGCTAATCAATATACCCTGGTTGTTTTTAATCCTGCCATTCCACTCCCTGCCTCAAAGCATTTTTTTGTTTCGGTTGATCTGTCTAATCTTAGCTGGAGTACAACGCCAACACCTGTTGCTGACAGCCTTGCGGTTTATTCTTCCATAATTGACAGCGCAATTGGGGGTGCATGGGAGTTAGATCAACCTGGCACGACAGGATCATGGGCAGATTATCCAACTGATTATGGTTTTAGTTTAGGATTATATATTCACCCCTTGATCAGCGCCAACCAAACCTGCGCTTCTTTGCCAGTTCATCTTCTTTCATTCACAGCCCAGCAAAAAGATAACAGTGTGCTGTTAAACTGGAAGGTAACCCAGGAAGTTAACATGAAGGAATATGTTGTTGAAAAAGCGGAAGGCAATTTAAGTTTCGGGAGTACAGGTACTGTGGCGGCCACCAACAGTCAAACAGACCATGCTTACTCCTTTACCGATGCGAATGCTTTGGCTTCGGGGAGCAAATTATTTTATCGCCTTAAGCAGGTTGATAATGATGGCAAACTTACCTATTCTAATATCATCACTTTGCCCGTTGCAACGGGCGGCCTAAGTTTAAAAGTGGTTAATCCATTCAGGAATTCAGTTCAGTTGCAAATAAATTCTCCATACGCACAAAAAATACAGGCAGCTATTTACGATCTGCAGGGGCGTAAGGTAACAAACGGCAGTGAACAAACACTGGTTGCGGGGCAAAACCTTATTACTGTACCTGTTGGCGGCTTATTGGCAAAAGGCGTTTATATTCTTAATATTTATGCCGGTACAACCATATATAAATACAAGATACTGAACCAATAAAATAAGTGTAATATTTAAGCCCATAATAACCGGTATGCTTTAATGGGCTTTTATAATGCACATGCACGTACTTAATTCAAACTCACTAATTTTGAGGGAATGAAGCCATCCTGGAACAAAAGGATATGACAGCCGCCAAAATGAACCGGCACAATACGATAGCAGTACGGGTGGCATCTAAATGCTTACTCAAATTCAGTATAAAGGTTAGCTAAATTATAAAACAGGCCAACGCAACATATAGCACTTTAAAAACTAAAATATGAAAAAAATCTACTTATTGCTTTTGGTAGTCACCACCTTATCTTATGTAAATGCACAGAAAAAAGCGGCTTCTGTAATGCAGGACAGGTTCCGCCATGTAAAACTTAATTATCCGCAAAACGCGGTGCAGGGTACTTGCGATACATTAAACTTTTCCGCAAGTGCTGCATGGGGAATAGCATTATATACCATACCTGAGGGGTTTGTATCGGGCACAAATACATATGGTGATTTACAAAAAGCCCAATATTTTGATGCCTCTTCTACTACTGATATTTTTCTAACGCGCACATGGATCGGGTTTGGTGCTGCAAATACAGGCGACACCACCAAAGTGGTGCCGGTAAACGTTTATGATGGCACATCAGGTTCACCAGGCGCTTTGTTGGGAACCGCAAATTTATCAATGGGTACCATAATGAGTGATGTTAATAATAATTATTATTCCGAAGTTGTATTTAACCCCGCAATAGCATTGCCTGCTTCAAAACAATTTTTCGTTTCGGCAAGCCTTGTAAATCTTAACTTTAGTGGTACTCCGCCCGATACGCTTGCAGTTTATTCGTCAAATAAAGATTCTACCGCTGCCTCAGGTACCGGTGCATGGGATCAGCAATCTGATAGTAGCTGGCTTAGTTTTGACGATATCAATGATTGGGGCATCAGGGTTGCGCTATATATATTCCCTTTCACCAGCGATAATGCAACATGCTCACTCTTGCCTGTTCATCTTCTCTCATTCACTGCGCAGCAAAAAGATAACAACGTATTGTTAAACTGGAATGTAACACAGGAACTTAATATGAAGGAATATGTTGTTGAAAGGGCTGACGGCAATTTAAGCTTTAAGAGTGTAGGCACGGTGGCTGCAACCAATGGGCAAACAAACCATGCTTATTCATTTACCGATGCAAACGCCCTGGCTTCGGGCAGCAAATTATTTTATCGCCTTAAGCAGGTTGATAATGATGGTAAGTTTACCTACTCCAATATCATCACTTTACCTGTATCGGCAGGTGTGCTAAGTTTAAAAGTGGTTAATCCATTCAGAAATACAGTTCAGTTGCAAATAAATTCTCCCTATACACAAAAATTACAGGCAGCCATTTACGACCTGCAGGGACGTAAAGTAACAAACGGTAACGAACAAACCCTGGTTGCAGGCCAGAACCTTATTTCTATACCGGTTACTAATTCATTGGCAAAAGGCGTTTATATTCTTAATGTTTATGTGGGTACATCAGTGTATAAGTATAAGATACTGAACCAATAAAAACAGCTTTGCATACACTAAAAGCCCACAATAAGCGTTTTGCTTGTAGTGGGCTTTTATTATGTACGTACCATACTTAAACCAAACTAAGTAATTTTGAGGGAATGAAAAAGCTGTGCAGCGCTATTTACATAGTGACATTATTTTCCATAGTTGGTTTTATTGGCTGTAAAAAGCAAACTGCGGTATTAAATTTGCCAAAACTTACCGCGTATTACCCTTTACAGGTGGGCAGGGTTTTAACATACCGCCTTGATTCAACCGTTATTGATGCTTCAAATACGCAACTAATTGTAAAAAGCTATTTACTTAAAGATAGCTTCGCAGGTACTTTTAACGATAATGTTGGCCGCTTATCTTACCTGGTCTATCGTTATATAACCGATACGCTTAACACTCAGCCCTGGCAGCCGCTTTCCACTTATTATATCACGCCAACAGAACATTCTGTTGAGGTGGTAGATGATAATAACCTGCGGTTTATTAAGCTGGTTGATCCCATACAGAATGATATTACGTGGAGCGGCAATTCCTATATAGATACCAAATCTGCAAACAGCCTTTATCAATACATGGATGGATGGCCTTACACCTATCAAAATGTAAATATGCCCTTCACCGTAATTAAAGGCGTGCTGGATAGCACCGTAACGGTTTTACAGGTTGACGAAACATCGCCGCCCGGGCCGTTTGACCCCACCCAATACCAGCAGCGAAATTATTCGCTGGAAGTATATGCGAATGGCATAGGATTGGCGTATAAAGATTTTTTATGCTGGACATGGGATTTAAACCCCTACGTGGGGTATGTAGCCTACAGCTACGGGTTTAAATTAAATTTGATATCTGTGCAATAAATCAACCTTCATGAAGATATTTTTATTGGTATTAGCAGCGTTTTGTTTTGCATCTGTATCGCATGGCCAATACAATAAATACATTATACAGTTTACCGATAAAAATAATTCACCTTACAGCCTTTCAAACCCCTCTGCTTATCTTACTGCCAAAGCAATTGCACGAAGAACAAAATATAATATCGCTATTGACAGCACAGATCTTCCTGTTGATCCTGTTTATATACAAAGTGTTTTATCACAGGGTAATATTACTTTCTTGGTACAATCCAAATGGTTAAACGATATTCTTATCTATACAACAGACCAGGCTGCTTTAACTGCTATAAGTGCATTACCCTTTGTAAAAAAAACACAGGCAGTGGGCAACCTTACCGCCCGCAAGGATGCACCGGTTTATAATAAATTTCATGAAGAAACGGATCATATAAATTCCCCCGCATTTATACAGGGCATACAGGGCATACAGGGCGATACCCTTAACTATGGCACAACTTACGCACAAGTGCATATACACGATGGTGAGTTTTTGCATAATAAAGGATATACCGGAAATGGAATGACGATCACCTTTCTTGATGCAGGGTTTTATCATTACCAAACCCTGTCAGCCTTCGACAGTATAAGAGCGAATAACCAAATATTGGGAGTGAAGGATTATGTAGCGTATGATACTAGCGTGAATGAAGACGATCCGCACGGGATGGAATGTTTAAGTACCATTGCTGCCAATATTCCTGGTGTTATGGTAGGCACAGCACCCAAAGCAGATTTTTGGTTAATAAGAACAGAGAATACGGCAAGCGAATACCCGATAGAAGAACATAACTGGGTTGCAGGTGCGGAATTTGCGGATAGCGCAGGGGCAGATATGATCACCTCATCGCTTGGGTACAACCAGTTTGACGACCCGGCCTTTAACCATACCTATACCGATTTTTATAAGAATACCACCATGGTGTCAAAAGGTGCAACCTATGCAGCCAAAAAAGGCATGATAGTTACCAATAGCGCCGGTAACGAAGGCAACAATAGCTGGAAGTACATTATTTTTCCAGCAGATGCTGACAGCGTTTGCACCGTTGGCGCTGTGGATACAAGCGGGGTAATAGCCTCTTTCAGCAGTTATGGGTACCCGGGCAGGGTAAAGCCAAACATTGTTTCTGTCGGCTCGGGCACTGCTGTTTTTAGTCCCGGTGGTGTTCCTGTGCTTGGCTATGGCACTTCTTTTTCCAATCCCAATATCAATGGCCTTATTGCTTGTTTATGGCAGGCATTTCCGCAATACAATAACATGACCATCCTGGATGCTGTTTATAAAAGCTCTGACCGGTATAACAACCCCGATAACCACTACGGTTATGGTATTCCAAACATGCGTGCAGCTTACCTTATTTTGAAGAAGATGCAGAATGATTCTTTGTTTGGAAATGACTGGCTGTTTGCAAACCCCAACCCGTTTACAGACACTATTCATGTTACACTTATTGGCCAGGTTGACGGCCCCGTGCAATTAACCTTAAGCGATAATAATGGAACGGTAGTAGCAACAATACATTTAACAACAGAAGTGGAGGGAGTGTATGATACAACATTCACTGCACTTAACGGATTGCCCGGCGGCACCTACACGCTGACTTATAAAGACAGCACGACAACAAGAACGATTACACTAACTAAAAATGGCATCCAGCTATATGACTGGCTTGAAGCCGCCCCCGTACCATTTGCCAATACACTTACCGTTTATTTAAAAGCCCCCGAAACAGGGAATGCGTTTATAAGACTGATAGATGCCAGTGGTAAAATAATTGTATCGCAGCAATTAAATGTTACGCAAAATACTACTTACACCATCCCTGTAACTAATGCAGCTGCTTTGGCAAAAGGTGTGTATTTTATTCAATACGAAGGGCCGGTACAAAAGAAGACGGTTAAGGTGTTGAAGGGGTAACACTGGTTTAAAGAATTGAGTATAGTGCTGCTAATATATCTCGAGCAAGCCAAATTCCTGGGACTTGTCCAAAGCTTCTATATCACTTTTGTGTTTGATTAATAAGTCTTCAATAAACTCTGTGCTTTGGTTACCTGTTCTAAGTAATATTACTTTAGGGGGAAAGCCTTTTAAATTAGAGAAATTAAGAAAATCCTCATCGTTTGTAACAATAATCAAATTGTTTGCCAACGCGAATTGCCAAATATCAGCATCCTTTGCAGGGATGGCTAAACCGATATTGTCAACATGGAAGCAACTTGTAAAATGCGTTCTCAGCGTAACAACCATGCGCCAGGAAATATTAGCATCAAGTAAAAGGTTCATTGTCAGGCAGCTACCATTTTAATTATAGATTCCCTGTTTGCAGCGAAAGCTAAAGCGGCAAGTATGTGATCTTCTTTTAAGGAAGGATAGTCTTCCATTATTTGTTCATGGCTCATTCCTGAAGCCAGCCATTGTAAAATATCAACTACTGCAATTCGTGTCCCTTTAATACAAGGCTTCCCAAAACGTACACTTGCATCTATGGATATGTATGTTGAGAAATCTTTCATATCTTAAAGGTATGTTTTTTATTCATCCTAATAAAATTTCAGCTACCCCCAAACAATACCCCAAACATGCTATCGGCCTTTTTATCATATCCAACCAATAGTTCTTTTTGTACTAATCTAAAGCCGTATTGCTGCTGAATAAAAGCAACCATCTCTTCATTTTCTTTTTTAAATACGGAGCAGGTAATGTATAAAAAATAACCATGTTCTTTTATATGCGGAACAACAGTTTGTACAATTTTTTTCTGTAATGCAGCGTATTGCTCCATTTTATCATCAGAAAAAAAATATAATTGTTCAGGCGTCCGGCTCCAGGTGCCGCTGCCTGTGCAGGGCGCATCACAAATAATTACATCGTATTGCTGATTGCCGGCTAAAGTTTTTGCATCAGTAAGGTCAGCAATAAAACTTTTGTAATTTTTTATGCCTGCCTCTGAAAAACGTTGTTGGAGATTGTGTATGATGGACGGGCGTATATCGGAAACTGTTAGCTCAATATTTTGTAATATGTCATAAGCCAATATTGATTTACCGCCGCTTGCAGCGCAACAATCCCAAACAGATAGTTTAGCTTGACTATTGTGTTGAGCGCCTATGCTATCAAAAAACACCTGGATGTTTTGAGATGAATAATCCTGTACTACCGCTTCTTTATTCAACCCAATCAGCGTATCGACCTTGCTGATGTTTGGTAAGGCAAAACAGGAATTGCTTACTTCTTTAAAACCAATATGCGCCTGTTTAAGTTTTTCGCTCACGATATTTTTGTTACCCGGCCTTATGCGCAGAAAAAGATCCGGTTGTATTAGGTGTGACCTTGCAAATGAATATGTGTCCATGCCTTCGCTTAATTCAGTCTGCCATGGAAAGATTTCCAATACATCGAACGGGTAAAGGGATTTTATAAAAGCTATCCTTTCATCCAGCAAAGCGCTATGGTTATTCAGCCAATCATCATTAAATAAAACAGCCCATTCATCAATAACATCATTGCATAGGAACAAGGCGATTTTTAGCCGTTCTTCAGTCGAAATGCTTTTTAGTGCATGGCCTAAACGATAATAACAATAGCACAGGTGTGAGATATACTTCCTGTCTTTAGAGCCATGCTTTTTATGCTGTGCAAAATATTGTTTAAGGTAATGGGCAAGCGGTATATCGCCCTTGAATGCGTTTATTACACCAACTGCAGTATTAAAGTAAGATTGAAAACGCATTACGCCCCCTGCCCCTAAAGGGGTATTTTAAAGTAAAAAGACGATTGTATTTTACAACCGCCTTATATTATAAACTTCCTGAACTCGTGAACACGTGAACTTTTTGAACAATCAAACTCTCAAACAATCAAACTCTCAAACTCGCTCCTGGAACTCCCAAACCCTATAACTCCAGCAGCGTTTTAACCGGGTCTTTTCCAAATAATAAAAGCTCCGGGTTTTCAAGCAGTTCTTTCACTCTTACCAAATAGCTTACGCTCTCTCTTCCGTCAATAATACGGTGGTCATAGCTTAATGCAACATACATCATAGGCCTTATTACCACCTGCCCGTTTATTGCCATCGGCCTATCCTGTATTTTGTGCATGCCGAGAATAGCGCTTTGCGGAAGATTGATAATTGGCGTACTCATCAAACTGCCAAATACGCCGCCATTGGTTATGGTGAAAGTACCACCCTGCAGGTCTTCCGCCGTAAGTTTGCTCTCTCTTGCTTTACCTGCAAGTTCAATTACTTTCTTCTCAATATCAGCCATACTAAGGCTTTCCACATTGCGTATAACCGGTACTGTTAAGCCGCGTGGTGTACTTACGGCAATGCTTATATCCACGTAATCGTGATAGATCAGTTCATCACCATCAATATATGCGTTTACCGATGCCCATTCGCTAAGCGCTATAGAGCAGGCCTTTGCAAAAAAACTCATAAAGCCAAGGTTTACACCGTGCGCTTCTTTAAACTTATCCTTATGTGTTTTTCTTATTTCCATTATACGGGTCATATCCACTTCGTTAAAAGTGGTAAGCATCGCCGTAGTGTTTTTTGATTCTACCAGTCTGCGGCTGATGGTTTTGCGCAGGTTGCTCATGCGCTCCCGGCGTTCATTGCGGGTAAACAAGTCTTGCCCTGCAAATGCTTTTTTGCCGGGGTGGGACAATGCTTCCAAAACATCGTGTTTCAGTATTTTGCCGCTTGGCCCCGTTGCGGTAATAGAGGTGGGGTCAACTTTTTTGTCAGCAATAATAGCTGCAGCCACCGGTGTAGCCTTTACATCATTAGCAACAGCTGTTACAGGCGCTTGTGTTGTTACCGGCTGTGAAACTGTAACAGCAGGCTTCGCTTCTGCTTTAGGGGCTTCTGGTTTGGCAGCTTCCTGAACCGGAGCAGCAGGTTTTGCCGCAGCATCGTCAATATTGGCCAATACAGAACCAATCTGGAGCGTATCGCCTTCTTTGGCAATCCTTTTTAAAACACCAGCCTGTTCTGCATTAACTTCAAAGGTCGCTTTTTCACTTTCTAATTCTGCAAGCACTTCATCGCGGTCAACATAATCGCCGTCTTTCTTCGTCCACTTTAATAACGTTACTTCATTGATAGATTCGCCAACCGATGGAACTTTAATCTCGATCATAAAAAGTCTTTTAACGCCTGTATGCTTATAAAATAAGTTTCTGTATGGTAATGATAAACTCTTCCGCCTGCGAAATTAATGGCAAAACATCTTCTGCTGTTAAAATTTGAAAATCGTCATAGTCACTTTCTCCCCTTTTTTCCATTAATTCTGAATAAAATGCGGCAGTTTGCTTGTTAAGAATACCTGTTTTTACAAAATGTTCATTAAACAGGTTTTTTGTGCCTGCATGTGTTTTAGGCCGTTTGGTTAGTTTTAGGATTAGGAGAGCAAGCACAATATAAAAACAACTGTAATATAACCTGTTAACGCATGAGTCCCAGCTTTGAATATTTGCCAGAAGCTTTGCGTCTTCAAAAGTTCTTAATGACTTTTCTATATAATGCTTTACAATATCCCTGTCGCTATTGTCACTATTCATATCCCTATACCTTCGTCTTTAATATTTAAATAGAAAGGTGTGCCTGGGTACCTGGTTTCCCAATCTGTTTTATTCCTCGGTATTACCTGTAACACTAGGTTTTCCTCCAATTCAACATCAAGCATTTTTTCCACTACTGTGTGCCTCAAAGAATTGGTTACGGGTAATGACGTTAAAAATAAAAAGTCCCAATCACTATCGGCCCTGGCATCGCCCCTTGCCCTGGAGCCAAACAAAATGACCTCCGCATCCTTGTCAATAGAGAGAAGGCTGTCTTTTACTTTGTGCGCCAATATTTCGTCGGTAACATTCATATTATTATTCAAATATCCGTTATTCTTTTTATTCCTGTGCAGGCCACAATGCTAAATACTGAAGGCGGTTTCAATAATTTCATCCTGTTCCTGTTTGTGCACCTTAGAATATCCTGTTGCCGTAGAAGCACTGGCATTCCTGCTTATTACGCCATAATTAAGTTGTTTCAGGTTTGTTTGTAAAAATGATGCCGCGCCCATATTCAATGGCTCTTCCTGCACCCAAAACCAAACCGATTTATTATATTTTTTATAAAGGCTTTCCAATTGTTTTACAGGCAGGGGATATATTTGTTCCAGGCGTATTATAGCAACGTCTTTCCTGTTATCCTTTAGTTGTTTTTCAGCCAGGTCAAAATACAATTTACCGCTGCACAATAATACTTTCTTTACCTGTGCTGCATCAGTTGCAAAATTATCTTCAATCACTTCTTTAAAACCACCTGAAGTAAATTCACTTAAACTGCTATAACTGCCGGGGTGGCGAAGATTTGCCTTTGGCGAAAAATTTACCAGCGGTTTGCGGAACGGCCATGCTAACTGCCTTCTCATCGCATGAAAGAAATTAGCAGCCATAGTTATATTGGTAATAATAAGGTTTAATTCGGCGCACATTTGTAAAAAACGCTCCATGCGGGCGCTGCTGTGCTCAGGGCCCTGGCCTTCGTAACCATGCGGCAACAGCAGTACAACACCGTTCATACGGTTCCATTTTTGTTCACCGGCGGCAACAAACTGATCTATCATTGTTTGGGCGCCATTGCAAAAATCACCAAACTGGGCTTCCCACAATACAAGGCCATTGGGGTTTGCCATTGCATACCCATATTCAAAACCCAATACGCCGTATTCGCTTAAAAGCGAATTATATATTCTGAATTGCCCTTTTGCCCCTTCTATATTGCTAAGCCGGTTATAGTATTTGTCGGTGTTTTCATCCCGTAATACCGCATGGCGGTGGGAGAAGGTACCGCGCTGTACATCCTGCCCGCTCATACGCACATCGTTGCCATCCAGCAGCAAGGTTCCATAAGCCATTAATTCCCCCGTTGCCCAATCAACTTTGTTCTCGGTATTAAAAAGTTTTACCTTATCCTGTAATATCTTTTCTATTTTTTTTATAGGCGTGAAGCCCTGCGGCCATGTCATCATCGCGTTAAAAACTTTTTTAAAGTTCGCTTCGCTGATGGCTGTTACAGGTGAACGGTCAAAATCTGTTTCAGTGGCTTTGCGCAGGCTTTTCCACGCTATTTCGGGTGGCTGGTATGTGTAAGGCAGCGGGTGTTGTTTTACCTCATCTAAGCGTTCCTGCAGGCCAGCCCAAAATTTCTTTTCCATGTCCTTTGCCATTTCCGCTGCATCAGCTTCGCCATTTTCTATAAGGTAGCTGGTATAAACCTCCCTTGGGTTTGGATGTTTTTCAATCAGGCCATACAATATAGGCTGGGTAAATTTGGGGTCATCCCCTTCATTGTGCCCATGCCTGCGGTAGCATACCATGTCAATAAAAATATCATTATTAAATTCCTGGCGGTAGCGCGTTGCAATTTCAACGCATTTTATAACAGCCTCCGGGTCATCGCCGTTAACATGAAGCACGGGAGCATGTACAGTAGCCGCAAGCGAGGTACAATAATCAGAGCTGCGGGCATCTTCAAAATCGGTGGTAAAGCCAATTTGGTTGTTGATAACAAAATGGAGGGTACCACCGGTATAATAACCATCCAGGTCGCTCATTTGTATTACTTCATACACAATCCCCTGCCCGGCAAGGGAAGCATCGCCGTGAATGAGTATGGGTAATATCTTATCAAAATCGCTTTGGTATAAAATATCCGCTTTCGCCCTTGCAAAGCCAACTACAACAGGGTCAACTGCTTCAAGATGGGAGGGGTTGGGCATTAACTTAAGGTGAACGGATTTGCCGCCTGTAGTGGTAATTTCGCTGCCATAACCCATGTGGTATTTAACATCGCCGCTACCCATGGTTTGGTCAAGTTTGGCTGTACCTTCAAACTCACTGAATATTTGCGCATACGTTTTGCCCATAATGTTGGCCAGTATATTTAAACGCCCCCTGTGGGCCATGCCAATCACAACTTCGTGCACATCATATTCAGCAGCAATATTTATAATGGCATCCAAAGCTGCGATGGTTGTTTCGCCACCTTCCAGTGAAAATCTTTTCTGGCCAATATATTTTGTGTGAAGGAATTTTTCAAACATCACTCCCTCGTTCAACTTCTCAAGTATGCGTTTCTTTTTTTCAATCGGCAGCGGGTTGGTGAATTTTCGCTCCATTTCGTTGGTAAGCCAGTCAACCCTTTTTTGATCGCTGATATATTTAAACTCAATACCTACATGCGACGCATAGCAGTTTTGCAGATGGGTAAGAATATTTCTTAAAGTGGTGGCGCCCAGGCCGATAAGGTTGCCGGCATTATATGTTTTATCCAGGTCATCTTCGCTCAGTCCAAAAAAGCCGAGGTCAAGATTGGCGCCGCGGTCTTTCCTTTCACGTATCGGGTTGGTTTTGGCAATAAGGTGGCCTTTGTTACGATAACCGAGAATAAGGCGATAGACACGTATTTCACGCATCCAATCTATATCAGCGGCGGCTGCAGGCTTTACTGCTGCGGTTGCAGTTCCATTGCCATTTACGGCATGGCTTGAAATGGCAAAATCAAAGCCCTCAAAAAACTTTTTCAGCTCAGTATCAACACTTTCAGGGTTTTTTAAAAAATCCTGGTATAAACCTTCAATAAACGCTGGGTCTGAACTGGTTATATATGAAAAATCCTTCATGGCAGAAAGCTATTTATCTCTTTTATGTAAGAATTGACTGCAAATATCGTTTATTGCGTTATATGTTCATTTCAAAAAATGCGTTAATCCTGAATTGAAACGATTCACGGTTAAAATATTTTCCGCCAAAATTTCAGATTTCAAAGTTATACACCTACCTTTGCCGTCCGAAAAAAGAAATTAATGGCAAACCATTCAGCTACAAAGAAAGATTCAAGGCAAGCTGCTAAACGCAGGGATACAAACCGTTATTACGGGAAAACAACCCGTAATGCCATCCGTGACCTGAAGGAATTGAAAGACGAAAAAACACAAGGCGAACAACTGCCTTCTGTAATTTCTATGATAGATAAACTGGCAAAACGCGGCATTATTCATAAAAATAAGGCTGCCAACTTAAAAAGCAAGCTTTCTAAAAGGACTGTTGTAAAGGCCTAAGAATTATTATTTAAATATAGTTGCAAGCCATACTTGTAAAAGTATGGCCTTTTTATTTTAGGCCTTTTTTAGCGATACTGTAAAACGGTTGATCTTTTCCTGTACTATGTCATAAGTAATGGTGCCCTGGTGTAATTGCACAATTCTCTTAACAATAGATAACCCCAGCCCGAAGCCCCTTTTTCGTATGGCATTCTCCCCCCTGAAAAAAGGAATAAATAAACGGTCTTTATCTTTCAAATTCAATGTTTTGCCCCTGTTCTCAAAATAGATATCAATTGTTTTTTCATCTGCTTTAATTGCTATTGAAACGATCTTATCATCTGAATACTGGAAAGCATTTTTTATAAGATTGCGAAAAGCAGACCGCAATAAGGTATAGTTGCCGCTGATTGACAGGCTTATTTCACTGTCGGGCATCTGTAAAAATTCAAGGCTCACGCTAATATTGGGAAACATACGTTTTACCATGCTTATCGTATCGTACAGCAACTCATCAATTCTTACCATAGGCCAGTCAGAGGAGTAACTTATTTTTTCATATTGGGAAAGAAGCAATAAAGAGTTTGTTAGTTCTATTAATTCCTGCTGATCTTCTTTTAAAGAATTAAGCACTTCTTTTGCCTCTTCAAGGGTAAGGTTTTTACGAAGGGCCATTTCTGTTTGGGCAAGCATGCTTGCTAAAGGGGTGCGCAGTTCGTGCGAAGCATGGTGTGTAAAGCTCTTCTGCATATCAAACGCCTTTTCAAGCCTTTCGAGCATACCATTGAAATTGGCGCTTATTTGCATTAATTCATTTTTTTTGATATTTCCGTTTCCTATGTAAAACCGTTCTTTTAAATTATTCTCAGATATCTTGCGCATTTGAAGGCTCAGTTGCACAAGGGGTTTTGTGGTTTTCATGATATAGAAGAAGGAGAACAATGCAGCAACCAATGCAGTGCCTATGCCTACTAAAAACATAATGATGCGAAGCTTGGCCATTCTTGCGAGGCCGTACTTATCGTTCGCCCTAACTATAACATAGTCCCCTGTATCGTTTATATAAAGTCCAAAGCACGCATAACGGTCTTCTCTAAATGAATACTGGTGGTTTATTTTAATATTTGAAAGTATAAGTACATCAGGATCGTATTGCAGGTAAACAGGTTTTTTATATATCGTTTTCCCCGTGTGGTCAATTATAACAACCTGCATATCCGTGAAAGTACCTGGCGGATTATTTTCCAACAGGTCTTGTTCACTGTTATTAACAATAAAGTTGTTATTAATGCCTTTATAGCTTAGAATGGCTTCGCTCCAAAGCCTTTTAGTAAAATCATCATTCCGGGTATTGTTGTAGATGATATAAATAATAAAGATGGAAATAACCAGTATTGAAGATACCAGCAATGTGTGGATGAGTACAAATCTTAACCTAAGGTTCATGTAAGCGGAGCTTCCCGCACGTAATACCCAAATCCGGGCTTCGTGTGTATAAGCTTGGTTTCAAATGGTTTGTCTATTTTGTTTCTTAAAAAGCTAATATACACTTCAATGGTGTTGGTACCTGTATCAAAACTTAAATCCCACACTTTTTCAAGTATATCGTGCTTGGAAATAACCTTGCCTTTATTACGGCTTAAAAGTACCAAAAGAGCAAATTCTTTTGCTGTTAAATTAATATTTTTCCCGCTGCGGTTAACCGTTTTGTTACTCATATCAATTTCCATATCAGCCACCACAATTTTTTCTCCAACTTCCTGTCCCGAATCGGCTCTTTTAATAAATACCTTAATACGCGCAGTAAGCTCGTCAAAATGAAAAGGTTTTACTATGTAATCATCAGCGCCGAGGTTAAAGGCGTCAATTTTATCATTTATTTCGCCCAATGCGGTTAGCATAATAATAGGCACATTTTTATTTATCTCCCTAAATTCTTTGCATAGTGCCAGGCCGTTTTTGTAAGGCAGGTTTATGTCTAACAATACCAGGGAATAGGGATGCTGCTTGAATAATTTTTCAGCTATCAGCCCGTCATAGGCAACGTCTGCCTGGTAACCCTGCCTGGTTAATTCGTCCTGAATTACCTGGCTTAGTTTAGGTTCATCTTCTGCCAGTAGGATTCTATACGTGTTTTCCATTACTTTGTGGTGATTTCAATTTCAATAACAAATTAATGAAAAAATTCATATTAACAACACATCTTTTCATAGTTTCCTTATTACACGCCCAAAACTTATTAACATCTTTTGAAAAGAGTAATGGAAAGGAAACTGCGACTTATGCTGAATGCATAGCCTATTATAAGAAGTTAGATGCTGCTTTTGGCAACATTTATATGGCAACAGGCGATACTACAGATGCCGGCTATCCCTTGCACATCGTGCTTTTCAGTGCAGACAAACAGTTTAACCCGGCCTTGTGGCATAAGCAAAACAAGGTGGTTATATTAATTAATAATGGCATACACCCCGGTGAGCCCGATGGCATAGATGCCAGCATGATGTTTTTACGGGACCTTGCTTCCGGCAAAATAAAAGCGCCTGCAAATGTGGCCATTGCCGTAATACCGGTATATAATATTGGCGGAAGCCTTAACAGGAACAGCTTTTCGAGGGTTAACCAAAATGGTCCGGTAAGCTATGGTTTTAGAGGAAATGCCCAAAACCTTGACCTGAACAGGGATTTTATAAAGGCGGACTCAAAGAATGCGCGCGCATTTGAAAAAATATTTCAGTGGATAAACCCGGATATTTTTATGGATAACCATGTAAGCGACGGCGCCGATTATCAATACACCATGACACTTATTTCAACCCAGCACAATAAACTGCAGGGTGAAACAGGCATTTTTGCACATGATGTTTTTGATTCTGCGTTGTACAAAAGTATGGCCCAAAAAAAATGGCCAATGACGCCTTATGTAAATGTTGAGGGTGGCGACCCATCCAAAGGCTGGACCGCTTTTTATGAGCCTCCGCGTTTTAGCAGCGGGTATGCCGCCTTGTTTGAAACTATTTCGTTTATTCCCGAAACGCACATGCTAAAACCCTTTAACGACAGGGTGATGAGCACTTATGCCCTGGAACAAACCATGATGGAACAGGCATCTGTTTACGCAGAAACTATTATCACCAAAAGAAAGCATTCACTTGAAGTATTACAGAAACAAACAGCGTTTGTGCTAAGCTGGAAACCCGATACAACTAATTTTGATTTTATACCTTTTACAGGATATGAGCCGGGAACAAAAACAAGTGAGGTTACCGGTATGCCAAGAATGTTTTACGATCATACAAAGCCATATGACAAACAGGTAAAATTTTATAATACATTCGTAGCTGATAAAACCGTTGAGAAACCCAGGGCCTATATAATCCCGCAGGGATGGTGGAGCGTGATTGATTTGCTTAAAATAAACGGTGTTGAAATGAAACGCTTTTTAGCGGATACAACCATTGAAGTGGAATATTACCATATTGATGATTATAAAAGCACGCCAAGGCCGTATGAGAAACACCACCGCAATTACGATATTAAATTGAGCAGCCAAACCCAGGCGATCCACTTTTTAAAAGGGGATTATATTATTTATACAGGCCAGCCATGCGACCGTTATATAGTGGAAACACTGGAACCCTTGGGCGATGACAGTTTTTTTAGCTGGAATTTTTTTGATGCCATATTGCAGGAGAAAGAAGGCTACAGTGATTACCGGTGGGAGGATGCGGCAGCCGGATACTTAGCACAGCACCCGGAAGTAAAGCAGGAATTGGAAGAGAAGAAAAAGGCTGATGCAAAGTTTGCCGCCTCTGCAGATGCACAGCTTAATTTTGTATATAAACATTCGCCTTACTATGAACCGGCGCACTTGCGTTACCCTGTGTACAGATTAAAGTAAATTTGAGGAGATTTACCACAGAGTTAAGGGAGGTTGGGCACAGAGTTCCACGGAGTTTTTGTAAATACGCTGTGAATTTGACTCACTAATATTCTACGAAGCCATTCCCTGTTAATCCTTTGGCCAGTCTAATTTCCTTAATGACTTATTGACTTAATGACCCAATGACTTTAAATGATCCAATGACTTCAAAAACCCTATGGCAGTTGCTTTATACTCCCGCTGCCTGCAATGTTTGTTTTTAAAGCTGGGTTGCCTTTATAATATACATCACCGCTGCCTGCAATACGCACATCAAGGTTAACAGAGGCCGATACTCTTGCATTGCCGCTACCATTAATCTGTACTTCTGCATTTTCGGCCAAAAGGCCTTCTGCCTTGTAATCACCATTACCGTTTATATCAATCTTGGAATCCTTTGTTTCGCCTGAAAGCGTAATATTGCCGCTTCCTGATATAGATGTTTCTACCCTGGGCGTATTTACATCCAGCTGCATATCGCCGCTGCCATCAATGCCAAGTTTAAGGTAATCACCGTCTGTAAATTTAGAGCTGCTGGTAATATTGCCGCTGCCATTAACCTGTACTTCTTCCAGTTTATTAGTTGTTACAGTTACTTTTATTTTGTTATTGCTTGAAAGGTTAACGTCTTCTTTTGTACGTAAAACAAGCCGCCCGTCTTCCACGCCGGTAATAATGTAAGGGATAAGGTTTTCATCGGCATCAATTTTAACTGAAGGTGTCGGCCCTTGTATTATTTCAACATCAAAAAATCCCCTTGATTCTATTTTTGATGCGTCACTTACGTTGCGTGTTTCAGAACGCATATTACCATTGCCATGAATGGTTTCGTGTGCGATTATATTACATGAACCTGTGATAAAAAGTATGCCTATGTAAAACAGTGTCTTTCTCATGGTATATTTTTTTGAGTTGTTAAAAATAATAAATCTTTGCCTTTACGGGGGGATTATGATTATATAAAAGGTATCGAAAGCTGATAAAACAGTAGATATACATATTTTATGCCACTGCAAGGCACTGCAACTGTTACTTCGCGAAATTAATTTACCTTTGCCGCAATTTCAACGAAAATGGAGTGCGAATCCGCACTTCATCTACCTCTTTCACCATGACAGAAAAGATTCTTATTCTTGATTTTGGAAGCCAGTACACACAATTAATTGCACGCGCCGTAAGAGAAGCAAATGTTTATTGCGAAATAATCCCCTGCAACAAGCCATTTTCAACCAATGGACTGAAAGGCATTATTTTAAGCGGCTCACCGTTCAGCGTAAATGAAGAAAACGCGCCAACTGTAAATATTCATAAACTGGTAGAAGAATTGCCGGTACTTGGTATTTGTTACGGCGCACAGCTAACAGCAAAAGAATATGGCGGCCGGGTCGAAAAATCAAATAAGCGTGAATTTGGCAGGGCAAAATTAGAGAAACTGAAAGAAGACCCGTTGCTACAGGATGTTGCTTCACACAGCCAGGTATGGATGAGCCACAGCGACACTGTTACGCAATTGCCGGATGGGTTTGAATTACTGGCGATAACCGAAAGCATACCCGTAGCCGCTTTTAAGAAAATCACTCCTGGTTCAAAAGACCTTTATGGTATCCAGTTTCATCCTGAGGTATATCATTCTGTTGAAGGTAAAAAGGTGCTCCGTAACTTCTTGGTGAATATCTGCGGCTGCAAACAGGATTGGACGCCGGCCTCTTTTGTAAACGAGACGGTAGCACAGCTAAAAGAGCAAATTGGCGATGCTCATGTTATTATGGCCTTAAGCGGTGGGGTTGACAGTACGGTTGCCGCTACACTTATAAGCAGGGCCATTGGTGAAAGGCTGCATGGTATTTTTGTTGACAATGGCGTTTTACGCAAGAATGAATTTGAGCAGGTTTTGCATACCTATAAACAGCTTGGGCTTAACGTAACCGGCATTGATGCGAAGGAATTATTTTATGGAGAGTTGAAGGGGAAAATTGACCCCGAAGCGAAAAGAAAAACAATAGGAAGATTATTTATAGATGTATTCCAGGAAGAGGCTGCAAAAGTTAAAGAAGCCCGCTTTCTCGGGCAGGGAACTATTTATCCCGATGTTATTGAAAGTGTTAGCGTTCACGGGCCTTCTCAAACTATTAAGTCTCATCATAATGTGGGTGGATTGCCCGAAAAAATGCATTTAAGCCTTGTAGAACCACTGCGTTTTTTGTTTAAAGACGAAGTGCGCAAGGTGGGCCTTGAATTAGGGGTGCCACAGGAAATGATACAGCGCCATCCATTCCCTGGCCCGGGGTTGGCCATCCGCATCCTCGGAGAAATTACAGAAGAAAAAGTTAAGCTTTTACAGGATGCCGACCATTTTTATATACAGGCATTAAAAGAGCACAATCTATATTCTTCCGTTTGGCAGGCGGGCGCTATTTTACTGCCTGTTAAAAGCGTAGGCGTTATGGGTGATGAAAGAACCTATGAATTTACCGTTGCATTGCGTGCGGTTACCTCCGTTGATGGTATGACGGCAGACTGGGCGCACCTTCCTTATGAATTTTTAGCGCATGTATCCAGCGGTATCATCAACCAGGTAAGGGGTATTAACCGCGTGGTCTATGATATAAGCAGCAAACCTCCCGCAACGATTGAATGGGAATGATACAATTGCAGATTGGCGATTGCAGATTTCAGATTGGGGGACGTTGTTATGAGGTCAGTAAGTCAATAAGTTATAGGCCAATATTAACTCCTGTGCTTATTTTTTGGGAGTTTAGCCGTTTTAAGCATCTCATTTGCTTTTGCGAGCTTCTCAGGAAAAAGCACTTTATCCCGGTATTGCTCAAGCGATGGGTCAATACGAACAACCGGTATCTTGTTTTTATTTAATTCTTGCACCGTCTTCTTCACGTCTTTATCATCAATATACATTGGTCAAGTATTGCAAAGTCATCAATATTTGTTTCTGTCAGTATCATTTTCAGAAAATTTAGTGTTGATTCATACTTTTCTCCGAATGAAAGCCCTCTTTGAAAAGTAAGTCCGAATGGTCGTAATCTACCAGTAAATTCGCGGTTGTGTAAATAGTATTTCTTCGGATTATGTATTACTAAAATTTTTGAAATAAAAGCTTCGCCAATTTCTTCAATTGCGAGTTTACCTTTTAACGCTTCATCGACTCTTGTTTTCAACCGTATGCTATCATTACAGATATATTTCATCAATTCAGAAAACTTCTTCGGATTTGCCAAAATTTTTGCTTTGACTTTAATTCTGACGATTGTTCCGAGTTCCTTAATGGAGAAGAAAGTTTTTAAGTCAAGTTTTTTGAAGTTAGGATAGTCCAAGCACTTTCGTAAATTACGAATAACAATTTGCCTTTCGTGTTTATATAGCAAATAATCTTTAGTTCTCCTAAACCGTTTTAATTCTGAAATAAATTTTGCCTTGAGTTTAAAGTTAGTTTGGAGTTTGGTTTGCTCTTGTTCCTTTAAGTTTTCTATTTGTTCTTTTTCTTTTTTTCTTCTCTTAATCCTGTTGTCGTATTTAGGTTTGTAATCTTTTATAAAATCTGATGTCAATGGTTGTGAAGCGGGCAGCAAAATTTCCCCAAACCAGTTAATAAGTTGTTTACAAACAATGGTGTCTTTAGTCCCAACGCTCATTTCAATATTATCTTTAAGGCCACCGTTGGTGCAATTAGCCGAACCAACAAATGCTGTAAGGTACCTGCCCTTCTTAACAATGTAAACTTTAGGATGAAAAAAATCTTCTGTCAAAATTTGAGCATTGATTTTTCTCTCACCTTTTAGTTTTAAGGTCAAAATTTTTGAAAGCGCTTTAGGTTCCGTTGGCAAATCAATTCCCGCAATAAAATTCAGCTTACATGTTTTTGGAAGATTCTGTAAGAGAAATTCTAATCCATTATTGTTTAAAAGTCCAACCGCTACCCAAATTTCGTCTGCGTTTTTTAGCTCTGTTTTTAAATCGGTTGAAAGTTTGTGAGTGATTGTCATCATTGGATGAAGTTAGGCCTTTTGTCATATCATTGCTGCCACAACAAATTTATTGCAATATCCTACACAATCCTACCAAATATTTTAGCAAAAAAAGTCAAAAAATTTCTATTGAAACATTAATTATTACTGCCCAATCGTTAAAAATATAGTAAGCCAGTTTCTATTTTAATTTACAGGCATCATATTTGTACTTTTATATCGCAATACCTTCAATATGCGGCGTAAACCTTCTGTGGCTTTTGTTATTTTTATTGTTCTCTCTTTTTTTGCTAATAAGGGGTTTGCCCAAATAAATGCTGACGCACCTGTACGTATAGCTGTGCTTGCACCGCTCTACCTTGATTCTGCATTTGTAAATGATGAGCTTAAATACAACAGCAGCCTGCCCAAATACATGTTGCCGGGGCTTGATTTTTACAATGGCGTTATGATGGCCGTTGATTCGATGCAGAAAGAGAATGTTGAGGTTGAAGTATGGGTATATGATACCCGGAAAAAGGGACAGACTGTGGAAGACCTTGAACACGAAATGGAAGAGCAAAATTTTTCCCTTATCATAGCGTCCATTTCAAATGTTGCCGAGCAACAATCGTTGTCGTCTTTTGCTTTTAATAAAAACATTCCATTTATTTCTGCAACCTATCCAAATGATGCAGGTATTTCTTCCAACCCGTTTTTCATTATTGTTAATTCCACATTAAAAACACATGTAGAAAGTATTTATGATTATGTACAGCGAAATTACGTAGGCGATAAAGTATATTATGTGACCCGCAAAGGGCAAATGGAAGAAAGGATAAAAAATTATTTTGACGCGATGAAATCAAAAACATACCCGCTTAAATATAAAACGATTGTATTGCCTGATAATTTTACCGCCGCTAACTTATTGCCACTGATAGACAGTACCACGGAAAGTGTTGTAATATGCGGAAGCCTGGATGAAAATTTTGGATTAAACCTTGTGCATATTTTAAGTACGGCGCCATCATCCAACCAATTAACCGCGGTAGGCATGCCTACATGGGAGGGGCTGAAAGAATTGTGGAAGGATGATTGTAGAAATGTAAACCTGGTTTTTTCAACTCCGTATCATTTTGACCATACCGATAACGTTATTGCACAGTTAACATCATTATACCAGGCTAAGTTTAATAACCACCCGGGTGATATGGTATTTAAGGGTTTTGAAGAGATGTATCATTTTACGCACCTGTTATTAGTATATAAAAATTCGCTGCCAAATAATTTATCTGACCATTCGTTTAAAATAGCCAATGATTTTGATTTTCAGCCTGTACGGTTAAGTACATCATCCTATGTTCCTGATTACCTTGAAAATAAAAAGGTGTATTTTGTTAAATTGTTGAATGGCAGTGTAATATCCATCAATTAAAAACAAGCTTATTACCGGAAATTTATTTTAAGATAGCCACGCTTAAACTTTGCACTTTTTTCCATACTTTTTTGAGATTTTATTTCGAACTTGCAAACACTTAACTGGAATAATATATTCACATTGAATTTAGTGAAGACAAATATTGTGTATGAAAAAGAAAAAGTGGATAGTGCTGTCAATTTTAGGCATTGGGATATTCATATCTGTTGCTGCAATAAATAAATCCCCCCTAACTGATCCTAATGCACCTGTGTTTATTCAGCCCAGCGAGCAAAGAAGCGGCGATAGCCAAAAAGGATTGGATTACTTAATTACCGGCGATTATATTAAAAGCGGGCTGCCTTATGATTATTATAAGTTTTTGAATGGAAAGGATACTGCTAACCTGCTTGGAAGAACCGGGAAGAATGAATTGATCTCTTATAATTTCACCCTGGTTAAAGCACCCAACGGTGTTGAAGTAGTAGTACCCAATTGCCTGCAATGCCACGCACAGGTATTTGATGGAAAGTTGTACATCGGGCTTGGTAATTCCATGCTTGATTTTTCAAATACGGCGCAGGCCGAAATAAAGTATGTAACCGCTGCAACCAAAATATTAAAGATATTCTCGCACAGCCAATATGAGGCATCGGCGGGAATGATACGCTCTTATAAGACCGTTTTCCCTTACCTGCAAACAGAAGTGCAGGGGGTGAACCCTGCGGACAGGCTGGCTGCCGTACTTGCTGCACACCGCGACCCTGTGACATTGGAATGGAGTGATACTGCTAAACTGGAAATACCGGATGAGGTAGTGCCTACCGATGTGCCGGCGTGGTGGTTATTAAAGAAAAAGAATGCCATGTTTTACAATGGTTTTGGGCGCGGCGATTTCGGAACTTTCCTTATGCTAAGTAACCTGCTTACTGTGAAAGATACCAACGAAGCAAAAGAAGTGTCCGTCCATTTTGGTGATGTGCTGGCGTATATAAAGTCTATCCAGCCACCTAAATATCCATATCCTGTTAACGCGCAACTTGCCGCAACAGGTAAGGAAATATTCACCACTACCTGCAGCAGGTGCCATGGTAATTATGGGAGCGAAAGCAGTTACCCTAACCTGCTTATCCCTGAAAGCGTTATTCAAACAGATTCATCTCTATATAAGAGCAATTACCAGAACCCCCAGTTTATGGATTGGTTTAATAAAAGCTGGTACGCAACTTCAGCCCACCCCGCAAAACTTGAAGCATTTGGGGGGTATATTGCACCTCCACTTGATGGCATTTGGATAACTGCGCCCTATTTACATAATGGTTCTGTGCCCGACCTGGAGTCGTTACTAAACAGCAGGCTTCGCCCAAAATATTGGCAGCGCGATTTAAAGCATTCTGAATATGATTATGAAAAAGTGGGCTGGCGATATACCAACAAAGAGTCGGCGGACAGCAAGAAGGTTTATAATACCACATTGCCAGGCTATGGCAACTATGGCCACACGTTTGGCGATGCGCTTAGCGATAATGCGCGCAAAGCGCTTATTGAATATTTAAAAACATTATAGTTGCCCGCACCGTATTTCTATTTTACTTCGCTTGTAATAAAGAGCGCTTCACATGTTAACCGATTTTATTGCAACTAAAAAAAACGATAGGGTATAAGATCATTCATAAATGGCTTTCTTCGAAGGGCTTTAAAGCATTCCAGTTCCAGGAAGAGGCATGGCAACACATTATTGATGAAAAAAGCGGCCTTGTTAATGCGCCCACCGGTTGCGGCAAAACATATTCTGTTTTTTTGGGAAGCCTTATACAGTTTATTAATGAACATCATAAAGATTACCAGAAAAGATCGAAAAATGGTTTGCAATTATTATGGATTACGCCACTTCGCGCGTTAGCCAAAGACATCGGTAGGGCGATGGAAGAAGTGATATTTGACCTGGGCCTACAATGGAAAGTAGCCATCCGTAACGGGGATACAGACACAGCCGAGCGGCAAAAACAAAAGCGTAATATGCCGGAGGTGCTTATCATCACACCCGAAAGCCTGCACCTGCTTCTTGCCCAAAAAGGGTATCCCGATATTTTTAAAACATTACGCATAATAGCGGTAGATGAGTGGCACGAATTACTCGGCAGCAAACGCGGCGTGCAAACGGAGCTGGCGATATCGAGGATAGTTTCCAGTTGCCGGTTTCCAGTTTCCAGTAACGAAGCGGACGAAAACTCTTCCGGTCATCGGTCATCTCTCAACTTTCAACTCTCTCTTTGGGGGATAAGCGCAACTATTGGAAACCTTGAGCAGGCAAAGGAGGTGTTGTTATCCACCCTGTTCTCCGCGGGTTTTAAAGCTTTCCCTAAAGGGGGAGGTTTGGAGGGGGCTGGTGTTATCGTACGCGCCCGCATTGATAAACGCATTGAAGTTATATCTGTTATTCCCGATGAGATGGAAAAATATCCATGGGCAGGCCATTTGGGTTTAAAGCTTGCAGACAGGGTGATACCCATTGTTGAGCAAAGCAATACCACGCTGATATTTATCAATACGAGAGGCATGAGTGAACGCTGGTATCAAAAGCTGCTTGATATTGCTCCTCAGCTTGCAGGTGTAATTGCCCTGCATCACGGCAGTATTGAGCATGAACTACGCACCTGGGTTGAGGAGGCTTTGCATATTCAAAAATTAAAAGCGGTAGTGTGTACCGCAAGCCTTGACCTTGGTGTTGATTTTCGCCCCGTGGATACGGTTATACAGGTTGGTTCGCCAAAAGGTGTATCAAGGTTTTTGCAGCGGGCAGGACGAAGTGGGCACAGGCCCGGTGAAATAAGTAAGATATATTTCCTTCCCACCCATGCTTTGGAATTGGTGGAGGCTGCTGCCCTGAAACAGGCCATCAAAGAAGAGGTGATAGAAGCCAAAGAACCTATGCAATTATGTTTTGATGTGCTTATTCAATACCTGTGCACGCTGGCTATTAGCGAGGGGTTTAAACAGGAAGAATTATATGAAGAGGTAAAGAGCACTTATTGTTTCAGGGATATGCAGGAAACAGAGTGGCAGCAGGTGTTACAACACATCACTACCGGTGGCACAGCTTTGCAGGGCTACGATGAATACAAAAAGGTTGAGGTTGAAGATGGCATATACCGTATGAAAGGGCGAAGGATGGCGATGCGGCACAGGATGAATATCGGTACCATAGTAAGCGATGTGATGATGAAGGTAAAATTCATGACTGGGGGATATATTGGCGTGATAGAAGAATACTTTATCAGCCGCCTTGAACCCGGCGATGTTTTCACGCTTGCAGGCCGCAATGTTGAACTGGTAAGCATAAAAGATATGACGGCGTTTGTGCGCAAATCATCTTCCAAAAAATCTATTGTTCCAAGCTGGATGGGTGGCAGGATGAGCCTAACAGCCAACCTGGGGCGTATGCTGCGATTGACATTTGATAAAATAGGTGCAGGCAACTATGATGAGATTGAGCTAAAAAGTTTATCTACATTATTCGCGCTGCAAAAAGAGTTGTCGCGCATCCCTAAAGCCAATGAATTGCTGATAGAACACATTGAAGATAAAGATGGGTACCATTTATTAGTCTATCCTTTTGAAGGGCGGCAGGTGCACGAGGCCATGAGCTCACTGATGGCTTATAGAATAAGTAAAATAACACCCATCACATTTTCCATCGCCATGAATGATTATGGCTTTGAATTATTAAGTGATAAACCCATACCTGTTGATGATACCAACGCTTATGAACTGTTTACGCTGAATGGCCTTATTGCTGATATTCAAAGAAGCGTAAACAGCGTTGAAATGGCTATGCGTAAGTTCAGGGATATTGCTATGATAGGCGGCCTGATATTCCAGGGTTACCCCGGCGAGCAAAAGAAGGCAAGGCACCTGCAGGCATCAGCATCTTTATTGTTCAGGGTTTTCAACGAGCATGACCCCAACAACATATTGTTGCGGCAGGCTTACCAGGAAGTGTTTGCCCAGCAAATGGAAGAAGTGCGCCTGCGTAATGCATTACAGCGCATCCAGGAAAGTAATATCGTTATCACAGTGCCTGAACTGCTGACACCACTATCATTCCCTATAATAGTAGATGGCTTAAGCCGCTACAATTTATCTTCTGAAAGATTGGAAGACAGGATAAAGAGGATGCAGGAGGAATTAACGGATTGATAAATTACTAACAAGGAGATGGATACCAGCTTTATATCAATGGGCGTCTTCGTTGTGTCACAATCCTTTCATCTGTAGAAAATGGATGGACTTTTTAAGGAGTGAATTGCCCCGTCCCCGTCCGTACCGGCACGGGCGGTCAGCCTGAAAACACTAGCAAAGGCGAAGAACATCAATCTTTATGATGTTTATTCGTTTAGCCAAACTTCCGTACCAATAGGAACATCCTCTTTTGTCAAGTTGCTGTCTATAAGGACGCTATAATTAACATCAAAAACGGCAAAACCTCTAATTGTAGAATCAATAGTAAATTTATCGGGCCTAATAAGCTTAATCTTGTCTCCAACTTTTATTACCTTATCCCTAAGGCCAGCAGTTAAGATTAAACCTCGGCCGGGAACCATAAATTTATTTTCTACTTTGAATAAGAACATAGATTATTCTTAAAAATGGTTTACCGTCAGACTACGAATTTGAGGTTTATTATATTTAGTACAACTGCTACAGAAATTTCTTTATTTCTTCTACTTCTAATTCTAGGTCCTCCCGGATGATTTTACGCAATAACCCTTTTGGCAAAGGGTCATTTTTATGAACAGGGACAGTAGTTACCCTTCCGTCAGGATGTCTCAGGCGGTGGTGTGAGCCATTTATGCGAACAAGCACAAAGCCGAGCTTTTCCAGTAGTTTAATAAATTCTTTTCCGCTTATTACAGGCAGGTGTTCGCTCATGCGAAAGAGTTTACAGTTAACTCCATTTCGCGAACACCAACAAATTGATTTAAGTCAGTTTGCTTTTCCTCTTCAATGCACATTTCAGCTACCTCCCTAAGGTTAGCCAAAGCTTCATCTATTGTTTTGCCATATGAATGGCAACCCTTAAAAAGAGGACAGGAAACAATAAAGATACCATCTTCATCAACTTCCACTACAATTGGTAAATGATAAGTCTTCATTTAATTCAATTAAAATAAAATGTGTTTGTATCTATGTAAAGTTACGCTATTATTATGGATTTTCTCCCGTACGTACTGGTCTATTCTTCACAACTCCACCCCAAACTTTTCACCAACTTTTCTCAATTCATTAACCACGCTATCCACTATAGATATGCCTTCTTTCATCCGTATAGTTTCCATTTCTCTTTCGGGATCGCCGGGTATTAATACCCTGTCGTAACCTTCTGCGGGTTTTGCTGCGCGAAAGCGTGTTATCCAGTTGTCCATGTGTTGCTTAAATTCATCCGCGGGGCGAAATGCGTCTATACGCATAGCGCCAAAAAAATGCCCCAATCCTGCACCTGGCATATTTTCCGGCATCGGGACATACGCGGGAAACGGCGGCGCCCACGGGCCATAACTTGCACCACTAAGCACCGCAGAAAAAATATCTACAATACTGCCCAGCGCATAACCTTTATGGCTGCCATGCTCACGGTCGCTGCCGAGAGGAAGCAATGCACCTTTCTTTTTAAGAATATTTGCATCGGTGCTGGCATTGCCATCAACATCCTGTACCCATCCCAAAGGTGTATCTGCATTTTTGCGTTGTAATATTTCCAGCTTGCCGTTGGCGGCGGTGGTGGTTGCAAAATCAGCTACAAATGGCGGTTGTTCCTTTGCCGGAATGGCAACAGCAATTGGGTTGGTGCCCAACATTCTTTCTACAGAAAAAGTAGGGGCGACGAGCGCGCTTGCATTGGTCATGGCCATACCTATCATATCATATTGCAGCGCCATCATGGCATGATAACCCGCGATGCCAAAGTGATTACTGTTGCGCACGCTAACCCAACCCGTACCAACTTGGGCAGCTTTATTAATGGCTACCTGCATGGCATAAGGTGCTACGACCAAGCCAAGCCCGCTGTCGCCATCAACTACAGCGGTAGAAGGCGTTTCATGCACTATGGTTATATTGGGCGTTGCATTAATTCTTTTCGCTTCCCACAAGCGCACATAACCTGTAAGGCGTGCTACTCCGTGGCTATCAATACCGCGTACATCTGCTGACAGCAAAGCTTTTGTGGCTGTATCCGCATGCACCTCAGTACAGCCTATGCTTTTAAAAACATTGTTGGTAAATCGGTATAATTGTTCGTAGGTAAATACCTGTTCCATTGGTGCAAGATAAATTTTAGTTTGTAAAACTAAAAAGTGGCTCTGCTGTTTAACATTTTCTCACTTTCCCTATTCTTTATCTTTGCCCTATGAAATTACCGGCATTTATTATCCTATTATTCACATTCACCAGCGACGCTTTTGCACAATTAGATCAAAATGCCATTCAAACAGATTTTGTATTATATAAGAACCGTAAAATATTTGATAAATACCTGCGCGACAGTGATATTAATAAGGTGTTCGCGCAGCCGTTGGACAGCAATACGGAATATGATTATGAATCGGCGTGTTTAACTGCTTCGCAATTTTTTATACAATCGCCGCAAGTGAAAGCGGGATTTAATAAACTGTTTGTACAATACGATTCACTCCAGTATGCCACCAAACGCGTTTTCCTGGAGGCTTTATATGGCATTTACCCTGGGATGTATGAGAATGATGTGAGGATACTGTTGCTTAAAGAAACCAATGCAAAGCTTTTTGCCATGCAGGCTTTGTACCTGTTTGCAAAAGACACATCACAACAAAACAGGAACACTTTGCTGCCGATGATTGAGTCAAGATTTACGGATGCAGATAGTAATGATATCCTGCTGCAATTGAAAGATTATATAAGTAATCATTCCGATTACCGACGGCAGAAAGTACCAAATATTGATACACTTTTCAGCCATCAAAAAATATTGCAGCAAAAGATCATCTATTCATTTCAGCGCTGGAACAGGGATTACCCCGGCGTTGCCATTATACAAAATGCAGATGGCAGTTTTGCAAAGGACAGCGCCGGTAAATTATTGATGTTTCAACAACTGGCAAGGGCGGCAAGCAACCTGCCTTATTTTATTACAGATGGCAATACACCACAGGGTATTTTCAGTATAACCGGTACGGACGTTTCGCATAACAATTTTCTCGGGCCAACACCCAACATACAGATGGTGATGCCTTTTGAAAAAGACAGCTTATACTGGCATACCCCTTATGACTCTTCCAAGGATGCTTTAACCAATTATTTAAACCTGCTGCCCGCCGAATGGCAGGCCTATCAACCCATTACAGAAGCTTTTTATGCTGGCAAGATCGGCCGTACGGAGATAATAGCGCATGGCACAACGATTGATCCTGAGTATTTTAAGGGCAAACCGTTTTACCCTTTAACGCCAACAGTAGGCTGCCTTTGCGCAAAGGAGGAATGGAACACATACACTGGGAAACTATTGCGAAGCGACCAGTTTAATATGGTGAATGCTTTTGTATCCACACCGGGCGAAACGGGATATTTGTTTGTAATAAATTTAGATGATCAGCAAAAGGCGGTAAGCCGGGAGGATGTTGAGAAACTGGTAAGGCAATACGAAACAAGTCAGTAAGTCATTGGTCGATAAGTTGTTTTTGATGATTCGCAGATAATAATGGAGTGCTGTAAATATAGTTTCGATAATTTTGCGTTTCATAATATTAATTGTAACACTATGAAAGGGCCCGTAAATACTAAAAAATTCCTCGCAAAGCCAGACGAAAAAATATCGCTAAAAGACTACCCCACTGACCAGAAGAATAAAGATTACTCAAAAGAGCAGGGTGATAAGTTATTACAGGAAAACATAGAGCAGCTCTCAAACCTGCAGGATAAACTGTACGCCAGTGACAGGTATAGCTGCCTTATTGTTTTGCAGGCGATGGATGCCGCGGGTAAAGACAGTACCATTAAACATCTTACCATAGGGTTAAACGCCTCGGGCGTAAAAGTGAGTAATTTTAAAGTGCCCACTTCAACAGAGCTTGGCCATGATTTTCTGTGGCGGCATTATTTGGAGTTGCCATTAAGGGGGCAGATAGGCATTTTTAACCGCAGTCATTACGAGAATGTGTTGGTTACAAAAGTGCACCCTGAACTGTTGCTGAAAGAAAAATTACCGGGTATTGATACTGTGCAGGACATTGACAAAGCATTTTGGAAAAGAAGGTATGAGGAGATAAACCGTTTTGAAAAAAACCTGGTTGAGAATGGCACCGTGATACTTAAATTTTTCCTGCATTTGTCAAAGGAAGAACAAAAGAAAAGGTTTTTGGAAAGGATAGAAAACCCGAAAAAGAACTGGAAATTTTCTTTAGCTGATGTTAAGGAAAGAGAATGCTGGGACGATTACCAAAAAGCATACGAAGAAGCAATAAGCCACACCTCAACAAAACAGGCGCCGTGGTACATCATTCCTGCAGATGATAAATGGTATTCAAGGTTAGCAGCCGGAACAATTATCCTAAGAGAATTTGAGAAACTTAACCTTTCATATCCTTCAGTTACAAAAGCCGAAAAAGCCGAATTACAAAAAGCAAAAGAGGCGTTGCTTAAGGACAAGTAGGCCTTGTTTTAATTCTGTGTTTAATTAATTGAAATGGTTGTGCTGTGTGTATTTACATTTATCGTATTGCAAACGCCTTTAAAATAGCCAACACATTCAGCCAGGCCAGCCAGCGGGTCCTGCGGGTCTTTTTCATGTTCAAAACTGCAATGGCCTGTATATCCTTTTTTATACAGCGCCTTTATCAATGATGGAATGTCTATTATGCCTCTTCCTAATTCAAGATCTTTACCATCTTTATTTGCAACGTCCACATCTTTTATGTGCATATCCATAATACGGTCGTAGTATTTTAAATATGCTGTTGCAGGGTCTATATTATCCCTTTGCGTGTGGCCAATATCAAGGCACAGGCCCATTCTTTTATCCAGCTTCTTAATATGCAGATATACATCTTCGGGTGTTGGATATGATTTATCCTCAGGGCCGTGGTTGTGTATTGCAAGCCTTATATTGTAATCTTTCACCTTTTTTTCTACGTAAGGCAGCAGCTCATAATTGGGTGAGCCCACTATCATATCCACACCAACCATTTTTGCATAGTCAAACGCCTGGTCGGCCTCCTGCTGTGTTTTCATATAAATAACACCCACCGCGTAAATATTTATACCTGCCTGTTTAAAGGTATTTACCACCTCATCTGCTTTGTCCTTAGTGCTGTTAAGCGGCAGAAAAACATCTTTCATGGAGAATGTTTTTATGTTCACCCGCTGCATCATAGCAATGGCCTGCGGGATGGTGGATTTAGAAAAAGTATAACCAGCTATCCCTAAATTTAAAGGCGTTGAAGTGTTGTTGGTGGCAAACCCTTTTTTACCTGCATGAGAAAGCAAAGGAGCTAAGCCTGCAGCGGCGGCACTCACAGTTGCCTGTTTTATAAAAGACCTTCTGTTTGACATAACAAAGAATTTGTTAGATGGAACAATCGTAAAGCGGTTATAAAAATATGCAATCGCTTTTAATAAAAACAAACTACCTGCGGATGGGCCTTTTTACCGGGCTTGGGGCGGGCGGCATTACAAATTACCATAAACGTATCGGCCAAAAGCTTATTTTAGCCATTCTAATAAATATGGAATGGAGCCGATAATAAGTATAAAGAACCTTTATAAAAGTTATGGACAGAAGCTGGTATTAAAGGGGATAAACCTTGATATTTACCCAGGCCAGGTAATAGGGTATATAGGGCCAAACGGAGCCGGCAAGAGCACTACCGTTAAAATTCTGTGTGGCCTTATTAGTGATTACGAGGGGCAGGTTTCAGTAAAGGGCATTAACCTGAAGGAGAATGCTGTTGCTGTAAAAAGCTATATTGGTTATATACCCGAACTGGCTGAATTGTACGATGTATTGACTCCGGTAGAATTTCTAAGCCTGATGGCTGAACTATATAATATGGATGCCACTATAGCGCAAGAACGAATGACGAAAATGCTTTCTGCTTTTGGATTGCAGGCCAACATGAACGACCGCATGGATACCTTTAGCAAAGGGATGAAACAAAAAGTGCTGATAACATCGGGGCTGCTGCATAACCCAGACATCATTATTCTTGATGAACCTTTAAGTGGCCTTGATGCCAACAGTGTGATAATAGTAAAAGACCTGATAAGTAAACTTGCAAAGGATGGCAAAACTATTTTTTATTGCAGCCATATGATGGATGTGGTAGAGAAAGTAAGCGACCGTATTGTATTGATAGATGAAGGGGCGGTAATTGCAAACGGCAGCTTTGAAGAATTACAGCAACAGCAGGGTAATGAAAGCCTCGAAAAAATATTTGCGCACCTTACTGCAAAAGAATCGCTGAGTAAAGCCGCGGATGAATTGATGAGCGCGTTTGATTAGTTAAAAGCTAAAAGTGAAAAGTTAAAAGTAAAGATTACTTGTCCGCGGTTTACATAACAGTTGTATATGAACATATTTAATAAAATATTGCTTAAGCTGGTATTGTTTCCCTCCGGGCTTTATACCAGGATGGGAGTTAATGTAAACCACCTTAAAGCAATATTGACCACAAAGCTTATGATGGATGACAGAAGGCCTAACAGCTTCCAGCAAATGCAGCAAAAAAGGCGGAAAAAAACCATAAGCACAGCAACCCTCTCCACTATGTTAATGGCTTTGATAGCCGGTGGCCTGTTTGCTTTTATCAGTGCACTTTTAGACAATACCCTTACCAAATTCACCATATATTTTTCTTTTTATATTACTTTCCTCGCATCCATTCTCATCGCAGATTTTACCAGTGTATTAATAGACGTAAGGGATAGTTATATTATTTTACCCAAGCCTGTAACAGACCGTACTTTTGTATTGAGCCGCCTGCTGCACATATTTATACATGTATGCAAAATAGTATTACCCATGGCCTTACCGGGCGCTGTAATTTTTGTAATTAATTATGGCGCGTGGGCCATTGCTGCATTTGCGCCAATGGTATTAACGGCAACCCTGTTTACCATCTTTCTGATAAACGCCTGTTACATCCTTATCTTAAAGATCACAACGCCACAAAAATTTCAAAATATCATCAGCTATATACAAATAGCTTTTGCTATTTTTTTTTATGCCTGTTACCAATTAGTTCCGCGAATGATGGGCCGGTTTTCAGGATTAGATATAAGCCGTGGCAAAGCCATTATATTGTTACCGCCGTTTTGGTTTGCAGGCGGATGGCAGCAGATATACAGCCCGGCAAATTCCATACAATTATGGTGCTGCCTGCTATTAAGCTTTGCCGTACCGCTTTTTAGTTTGTGGCTCGTAATAAAATATTTCGCGCCTGCTTTTAACCAAAAGCTTGCAATGATTGGCGGCGGAACCACTGAAGGAACTGCATTAAATAAAGTAGTAAAAAAGGAAAAGAGTACATCATCCTACAGCCAGCGGCTTGCCGGCTTAATTACCAGGCATGGCGCTGAACGCTCAGGTTTTATATTTACCTGGAAGATGATGTTGCGCAGCCGCGATTTTAAAATGAAAGTCTATCCCGCTATTGGTTATATGATCGTAATACTTGTATTGATGTTCTTTAATATGAGGGGGTTAACGTTAAATGATATCAGTTTGCAGGACGATAAGGGAAGAATTGCAATACTTATAGTAATATATTTTAGTAACCTGCTATTGGTTTCTGCGCTGGGGCAAATAACGTTAAGCGATAAATTTAAAGCTGCATGGGTATTCTTTACCGCGCCCGTTGATGTACCTGGCAAGATATTGAGTGGCGCTATTAAGGCAGCTATATCTCAATTCTTTTTCCCGGTAGCAGCCGTTACACTTATTGCACTTATATCGCTTGCGGGTATTAGTGTTATACCAAATGCACTGTTTGGTATTTGCAATGAATTACTTATAACAGGGGTATCAGCTTATTTTATTGCAGATAAGCTTCCGTTTTCATCCCCTCAAAGTATAAGATCATCAAGTAAAGGCATGCTCCGGGTATTTTCTGTAATGATCATAGGAAGCTTGCTTGCTGTATTACAATATATTCTGTATAAGATCACCCCTGTTATTATTATTCTTACTATTTTATCAGCTGTTGCTTCGTGGATGGTATTTGACTCAATCAAAAAATACACCTGGAAAAAGGTGCAAAGACGGTATGAAGAATAGCAATGCCATGGCGGCTACTGTTGAAATGCTTTTTCCAATTCTTCTGAGATAACGATCTTTTTTTGTTGCCGCACAATACGCATCATTTGCAGCACCACGGCGAAGAGTATAAGGCAAAAACCAATATAAAAATTATTATGCAGTTCCTTATTCTCATGATATACAATAAAGGCGAGAATAATACCATACACGGGCTCAAGCGTAAGTACAAGGTTAACCGTAAATGCACTCACCTTTTTTAAAGCCCGTACATACAGCACAAATGTAAATAAAGTGCAGCACCAGCTTAGTATAACCAGCCATAGCCAGTCGTAATGCAGCGGCAACAATTGTTTTGTTGGAAACAAATAATTATATAATGGCATCAATAAGGTTAACCCGGCAAAACCCCCGCTTAGCTGGTATAAGGTAAAGGTAATCGGCTCGTAAACGGAAACAAGTTTTTTGTTCATTACGGAAACTAATACGGTTGCAACTGACGAAAGCAGGCCAATGTAAATGCCCACAGAAAATTTAAGGTTGGATACATAAATAAGTGTTATGCCCGCAAGGGCAAATAGGCCAAGAAACACTTCCTGTATGTTTATTCTTTTTTTAAAAAAAATGGGCTCAATAAAAGCCGATATCAGCCCTGTAGTTGACAAACAGGTTAACGCAATGGAAACGTTTGCATATTTAATGCTGCCATAAAACAAAAGCCAATGTATTGCGAGCACGGTGCCGATGGCCGAAATTTTTAAAAATTCTTTGAAGGATATTTTTTTGATGTTCCCGGTAAAAAAAAATACCAGCCACATGGTAACCGCAGTAATAAAAAGCCGCCACCATACCAGCAAACCTTCGTTAAGGGAAATGAGCCTGCCTAACACGCCGGTAAATCCCCATAAAAAAACAGCAGTATGTAGTTTTATTAAAGCGGCCCGCATATTACTACAAAGAAAGCACTAATAATGTGAAGGGAAAAGAGAAAGATAGGTGGGAAGTACTTACTTGTTTTCCGCAACCACTTTATTGGTGCGTATGGAGGCACTTTTTACCTCAGTTGAAGCTACTCTTTTGCGGTAATTTTTAAATAAGCTATGCCACTGTATGTTAAGCACACCTAAAACGCCTTCCTTTAAAATGCCTTTGCTCATTTTACTTACACCGGTTTCCCGGTCTTTAAAAGTAATAGGCACTTCGGCAATTTTAAAGTGCAGTTTCCAGGCGGCAAATTTCATTTCAATCTGGAAAGCGTAACCAACAAATTTTATTTCATCAAGGTTTATGGTATCCAGTACTTTTCTTTTATAACAAACAAAACCGGCAGTTGGGTCATTAACAGGCATCCAGGTAATGAGCCTGGTATAAACAGCGCCGCCTTTTGAATAAATATGACGGTCTAACGGCCAGTTGAGTATTTTACCGCCCTTTACATAACGGCTGCCTACTGCAACATCGGCGTTTTTATATTTACAGGCTTCATATAACCTTTCAAGATCACCAGGATCATGCGAAAAATCGGCATCCATTTCAAAAATATATTCGTAGCCTCTTTCCACCGCCCATTTAAAGCCATGAATATATGCAGTACCCAGCCCTTGCTTGCCCATCCTTTCTTCAAGAAACAACATACCGGGATATTTATCCATCATACCGGTAACCACCTCGCCGGTTCCGTCGGGGGAATTATCGTCAACTACTAAAACATGATAACCTTGCCTTAATAAAAAAATCGCCTCTAAGATAACAGGTATGTTTTCTTTTTCGTTGTAAGTGGGTATTATGACAAGTTTTTCCAAAAAAATAAACGCTTATAAGTGTAAACAGCGAATGTACAATTTTATCAAAAATAGAATTGTTAGATTATTCAGGCGGCTAAATACAAAAGAGTATTTATGTTTTCTTTAACAGCGTACGGTTAAGTATTTCAGTTAGTTTTTGCTTGGTATCCATGGCAAAATCGCCTTTCATCATCCAATCGTAATACTGCGGCTCTAATTTTAGCACTTCCACTACAGTTTTTCCTTTATGCTTGCCAAAATTAAACACTTCTATCCCATTTACTTTAATAAATCTCCGGGAAAAATCCACAATATCGTCTTCACCGGTAAATTTTACAATGCTTTCTATTGTTGAGCCAATTTTTTCATAACGCTCAACCTGTGCCAATAAAATTTCCCAGGTAGCGGTGGCATCAATCTCGGCACTGTGCGCACCATCCAGGGTTTTATTGCAATAGAACTTATAGGCAGCGCCCAGGGTGCGCTGTTCCATCAGGTGAAAAACCTTTTGCACATCAACCATTCTTCTTCCTTCAACAGAAAATTCAAGCCCAATACGTAAAAACTCTTCTATCAGCATAGGCACATCAAAACGGTTGCTGTTATACCCACCCATATCGCAATGCTCAAGAAATTGTTTTATTTCATTGGCTACCTGCTTAAAGGTTGGGGCATCTTTTACCATTTCGTCTGTAATGCCATGTATATCAGTAGAAGCTTTGGGGATAGGCATTTGCGGGTTAAGAAGCTTACGTTTTACCTGCTTTGCCCCATCAGGTAGTATTTTTACAATGGCTAACTCTATTATTTTGTCAGTGCTGATGTTTATTCCTGTTGTTTCAAGGTCAATAAAAGCAATGGGACGCTCAAGTTGAAGTTTCATTATCACGAAATTACAATATAATAAGTTTTGCGGGCTTTATTTACCCGTTATCTTTTTGGCGAATGACGCAATATCCAATCCATCATAATTGCCGCTGCTCATTAGCAGAATATTTGCATTCTCGAAATTTTGCTCTTGCAGCCATTCGTTCAACTCATTCTTATCATTTATTACTAAAAGCCCTTTTGTATTAAAACCTTCCAGTATTCTTTCTTTGTGCAACGCAGGCAATCGCTTCAATTCCAGGGCATGCTTTGCAAAAAACACTACCGCAATATCTGCTTTAGCCATTACACTATTGTATTCTCTCATAAATTGCTCATTCAGGCTGCTGTAGGTATGCAGCTCTAAAATTGCGAACAATTTTTTATCCGGGTATTGTTGTTTAACGGCATCAATGGTTGCTTTAACCTTGCTGGGCGCATGGGCAAAATCCCTGTAAACAATAATGCTGTCATTTGCCGATAACACTTCCAGCCGTTTTGACGCGCCTGCAAAAGAGCTTATGGCTTTAATAAAATCAGTTTCGTTAATACCTGTTTCTTTGCACGCATAATATGCGGCATGCAGGTTAAGTAAATTATGATCGCCAAAAACTTTCAGCTCCCCTTTTGCATCGCCTATATAGACAGTTGTTTTGCCATCTTGAATAGTGGATTCGGGGATATTATAAGGCTGGTAACGAATATCCTTTCTTGCATATGATTCAACAAGCTCTTTTAATACGGGATCTGTTTCGTTATAGATGAGCAGGCCTCCGGGTTGCATCTTGTCAATAAAAATTTTAAACTGTTCAAGGTAAATATCAAAGGTTGGAAAAACATTGATATGGTCCCAGGCAATGCCTGTGATGATAGCAATGTGTGGAAAAAGAAAATGGAACTTTGGCCTTTTTTCCAGTGCGCTTGCAGGGTATTCATCCCCTTCGCAAACAATCAAAGGCGCATTGGTAATGCTGACGCTTTGCTCAAAACCTTGCAGTTTTGCGCCAACAAGATAATCAAATTGCGCACCGGTTTGCTTAAGCACATGCATTATCATGCCGGTAGTAGTTGTTTTACCATGGCTGCCACCAACAACAATTCTTTTTTTGTTTATGCTTTCGTTGTATATGTATTCAGGGAATGAGTATATTTTTAATCCAAGCTCTTTTGCTTTCTGTAACTCAGGATTGTCAGCCTTTGCATGCATGCCAAGAATAACAGCATCAATATCGTTCGTTATTTTATTTATATCCCAACCAATTGCTGCCGGAAGTAAGCCTTCTTTTTCAAGATTACTTTTTGCAGGCTCAAATATTTCATCATCCGTTCCTGTAACGGTATAGCCTTTACGCTTTAACGAAATAGCTAATTGATGCATCACACTTCCACCTATGGATATAAAATGAACTTTCATTTTTTAAGTAAATCTTAATATATTTAGCAACACAACGTGTTACATATCTAAAATTATAGTAATAAATTTGTGCCCGCTTAATTGCAAGATAATTTTAAAATCTATTCCAATGAAAAAAGTATTTATGATTGCAGCAGCATGCGTTATAGTAAGCATGTTTGCATCGTGTGCAGCCACCAGGGATTCAAGTTGCCCTTCACATGATCCTAATTTTTTCAGAAAAGAATACAGGCGTTAGGCAAACATTTGTGAAGAAAAATTTAATTATTTGTTTTCAACAAAACAGCCAGTTCATCAATTAATACGGATTGGCTTTCGTTGATTTTCCTTTTTGCTTCATCAACAGTAAACCAACCTCCTTTATCAACTTCAGGGATTGATCTATATTTGCCTGACTTTGGTGGCCATTCTAATTCAAAAAGATTGCTTTTTATAGTTTCAGCGTCAATGTTGCCCTCTGCTGCCCAGGCATAAACTATTTTACCGCTTCTTAATTTAACAGGCGTAAGCTTTATAAATTTCAAAACTGAAAGTCCTGTACCTGTTTCCTCCATAAATTCTCTTTTCGCGGCTGCCAGCGGATCTTCATCTGTAAATTCCCCTTTAGGAATACTCCATGCACCTATATCTTTTTTAGCCCAAAAAGGGCCACCGGGGTGAACCAAAAAAACTTCCAGGTCTTTGTTGTTGTAACGGTATAAAAGAATACCTGCGCTTTTTTTAGTGATCTTCATTTAAAACAAATTTAAAGATTTGTTGTTTACCGCTATTTTATTTACGATAGAATTTGCAATAAGTTAGCGCATAACTCATCGCTCTTTCTGATAATATCTTATTACATTTGAAACGTCTAAAAATTATTTAAATAACCTATACACTAAATGCGTTGTTATGACTTATGAAAATATTATTGAGCTGATAGGGAAAGACAATGAAAGCCTGTTATCGCATACGTGTTCAACTGTTACAAAAGAAAAATTGCATTACCCCGGGCCTGATTTTATTGACCGGATATTTGTTGATTCAAACAGGAATATCCAAACACTATGCAGCTTAAATGCAATTTTTAAAACAGGCAGGCTTGCCGGAACAGGTTATCTTTCTATTTTGCCTGTTGACCAGGGAGTTGAACATAGCGCAGGGGCTTCATTTGCACCTAACCCCCTATATTTTGATCCTGAAAACATTATTAAACTTGCCATTGAAGGCGGCTGTAATGCAGTAGCCACCACATTTGGGGGCCTTGCAACCGTTGCCAGAAAGTATGCGCACAAAATACCTTTTCTTGTAAAGCTTAACCATAATGAATTACTTACTTACCCCAATAAGTTTGATCAAATTATGTTTGGTACGGTAAGGGATGCGTGGAACTTAGGCGCTACTGCGGTTGGGGCAACAATTTATTTTGGCTCTGAGGAATCGGACAGGCAAATAATTGAAGTATCAAAAGCATTTGAAGAAGCGCATAGCCTTGGCATGGCGTGTGTTTTATGGTGTTACCTGCGCAATAACGCCTTTAAAAAGGATGGCGTGGATTATCATGTTTCTGCTGACTTAACGGGGCAGGCAAATTATCTCGGTGCCACTATACAGGCAGATATAGTTAAACAAAAACTTCCTGAAAATAATGGCGGTTACAAGGCATTAAATACAGGCAACAGCAGTTATGGAAAATTGGATGAAAGAATTTATACACAACTTACAACGGATAACCCCATTGATCTTTGCCGCTACCAGGTAATAAACGGTTACATGGGAAGATGCGGATTAATAAATTCCGGCGGGGCCTCTGAGGGAGATAAGGATCTGAAGGAAGCTGTACTTACTGCTATCATCAATAAACGCGCCGGGGGTATGGGTGTTATATCCGGTAGAAAATCTTTTCAAAGGCCTTTTGCAGATGGGGTAAAACTATTGAATGCCATACAGGATGTATATTTGGAAAAGCAAATAGATATAGCATAGAAGCAGGCTATATGCTATAAGCTTTATGCTTCACGCAACTTGCAGCGTGTAGCATACAGCGATTAATGACTTTTCAATCAATTTATATTTATGGTTACAGCATTATTTCTTGATATTGGCGGTGTTTTATTAACAGATGGATGGAATACCCATTCACGCAAGGCAGCGGCAAAAGCTTTTAACATTGACTCAGATGAAATGGAAAGCCGTCACCATTTAACATACGATACTTACGAATCGGGTAAAATACCACTCGACATCTACCTCAAAAGGATAATATTTTATGAAAACAGGGAATTTACGGTGGAGGATTTTAAGGAGTTTATGTATGCGCAATCACAGCCGTTTAATGATATGATAAACCTTATAAAAAGACTGAAGGAACAATATAAATTGAAGATAGCGGTTGTTAGCAATGAGGGGAGGGAAATTACAGAGTACCGTATAAAAAAGTTTAAGCTGAACACCTTTGTTGACTTTTTTATTTCCTCCAGCTTTGTGCATTTGCGCAAACCAGATACAGATATTTTTAAAGTTGCCCTCGATATTGCACAGGTTTCCATTAAAGATATCATTTATATTGAGGACAGGCCTATGTTTGTTCAGGTGGCTGCTACAATGGGTATAAAAGGTATAAAGCATGTAGATTATAAAACTACATGCGAAAAATTAACTGCTCTTGGGCTGGCTTGTGAATAGTTAAAAATGAATAGTTAAAAATTTGCGCATATCGCGTTTTTTACTCTTCACCTTTCACTTAATGCACACCACAGAATATCTTTAATTTTGGTTGATGTTTAAAAGTGAATCAATACAATTAACCAGCAGTGGCAAACCTGTAAATATCCATCTTGTTTCTTCAGGATCAGTTGCGGTCAAGAATAAATTTAGAAAGGCAAGATTTCAGGGTTTGCCTGCAATGATTGATTTTATTTTCGACAGGCATTTTACTGAATGGCTGCCCGTATGGGTAATGGTGGTTGAACACCCTGAAGGTATATTTGTAATTGATACAGGTGAAATTGCCGAAGTTAATAAGCCCGGCCATTTCAAATCTTCCGGTTTTATTGCCAACTGGTTTGATACCTCGCAGTTTAAATTTGAAGTTAGCGGCGAAGAAGAGATTGACCAACAACTTCTATCACTCAGCATTCCTGTTGAAAAGGTAAAAACAGTTGTGCTTACACATTTACATTTTGATCATACAGATGGCGTAAAGTATTTTCCTTCCACTGAAATACTGGTAAGTAAACATGAATATGAAAAGCCTTTTGGTGATTTGCCAAAATTATATCCCCCGTGGTTTAAACCAGTGCTGGTTGAATTAAATGAACGATACATGGAATTTGATAAGGTGCATTTTTTAACGCAGGCAAAAGATATGATGCTTGTACAAACACCCGGCCATACCTACGGGCATTGTTCTGTATTGCTGAAAACCGGTGAGGTATTTATTTTATTTGCTGCTGACATTTGTTATTCACAGCAGCAATTGCTGGAGGGTTCTTTTCCCGGTAATAATGCAAGTAATAAACTTGCAAAAAAAACTTATGAAACTGTAAAGGCTTTTGCCAATAATCACAAGATGATATTTATTCCCTCACACGACGCAGGTGCAGCAGAGCGACTGAGAAATTTAACGCCGCTAGTATGAAAGTAACAGATGCAGGTAAAAATTTCCCAGTGTAAAAACACCAGGACTCAGCTAATTAAATACTAAAGAAAGCACAAAGATAGTATTTTTTATATAACATATTAAAAAAAATTATAATGTATTATTATTCTTTTTTTTAATTTGATAATTTTTTTAATATAGAAGAGACCCTTTCAAAATGAAATGGTTTGTCAGCGCTTTGCGCAGAGCTTTTTTTTCAATACAAATTCCTCAAAGCCATTACAATCATTCAGTTATACCTGAAATAAGCTTGTAAAAAAGTTTATGGTATGGGTTTAGTATCGCCATGTACCCAATTGGGGAACTGTACCCTTTATTACTCTTAATACCATTATTAATAAAAAAGAAACTTTATGAAAAAGAAACATTCTTCATTAGCCTGGCAAAAAACAAAGATCATTGGACTTGTATCAGCAGTTCTATTGTTTTTAGTTAATCAATCAGCATTTTCAAATCCTTTAGTAATTGATTCCACACAAAAAACTACCGCTTCTAAAGATACTGCCGCAGCATCAGCGCCTGCGAGCGCACCCTTTGCATTTGGCGATTTTTCTTGGTTGAATGGTACAAGCAGAAAAACTTCCAACCCGGCTTTCGATTCTAAGTATTTTACCGGTGATGTTACATTCGATCTGAACTATACGCATTCATTTAACAGGCCGATTGATAATACTGTTGTAGGTTCTACTGCCCTTGCACGCGACAATGAATTACAGCTTTCTTTTATGGGTGTTGGTGGTGATATACATTTTGGCAATGTACGTGGCAGGGTAATGATGCAGTTTGGTACACGTTCAACCGTGGTGCCGCGTAACGATGGAAGCTCTTATAAAGGCCAGTATGACCTGCAAACCATTTACAGGTATATAAGCGAGGCGTATGCAGGTTATCACTGGGATGTATGGCACGGTATAAACCTTGACGCGGGTATCTTCATGTCGTATATAGGTTTGTTTTCCTATAACAATTTTGAGAATTGGGGTTATCAGCCTTCCTATACATCTGACAATACGCCATGGTTCTTCAATGGGTTAAGGTTGCAAACTTTTCCTACAGATAAATTGAAGGTGGAGCTCTGGCTAATAAACGGATGGCAAAGCTATGGTATGTTCAATAAATCTCCTGGTGCAGGTGTTTCCATCTACTACAGGCCAAAAGAGTCTGAAGCATTTGTGTTTAATAATTATTACGGAAAAGATGACCAGGGCGCCCCGGACAGGTGGCGTTTGCATAGCGATAATAGTTACGAACTGCGTTATTTTAATATGCCTAAGGCTAAGGGTATTACAAAGGCTGCATTCTCCTTTACCGGCGATTTTGGGTTTGAGAGCGGTGATGGTGTTCAGCCGTTCCTGTCAAAATCAAACAACCTGCCGGCTCAGAATTTTATAAGCGGTATGGTGTATAACAGGCTTTGGTTTGGGGAGCATTTTGCATGGACAATTGGTGGCGGTTATATGCATAACCCCGGCCAATATCTTGTGCTGGCCCCTACCGGTTATGCTGATACGCTGTACCAGCGGCAAACAGGGCCAGGCTCTACATTCGATGCATGGGATGCTTCAACATCCCTTGACTTTATGCCTTCTCAAAACATAACCCTCAAATTAGAGCTTGTGCATCGTGCTATTGTGCACCTGGACCCTGCCCCAGGCGCGGCTGCTTTGCCCGGTTACTTTGCGGGTACAGGCGGTGTAACATCCCCTTCAGGTTTCGCTAATACGGGCAACTATACTTATACCTCCAGTGGGGCCTCTATTGCGCCTCCTTTGAGCAGTTGGGGTGGCTGGATGCCTGATATGGCAAATTCTGAAACAAGGATTGTACTTGCTTTCCTGGTAAGGTTTTAAATATATAAGCGCTTGAATCACGCTCTTATTTTTAAAAAACAATTTTTTAAAAACAGTATATATGAAAAAGATAATTAAGCTCCTGCTTATGCTGGCTATTATTCTTCACAGCGCATGCCTTATGGCCCAATCTACAAGGAGTATTGGTATATATAAAACTGAAAACGATTTTATTAATAACAAACTGAGCTATGCAATTGATTGCGGTTCAAAAAATGGGTCAATCAGGCTGCATAATTTTTTTGGATCATCTAAAGTTGATGTAGAACTAAACAACCAGGAATATTCGCTGCAAAAAAGTGAATTATTTGGGTATCACGATTGCGATGGCAGCAATTACAGGTTTTACGGTAATCAAATGTACAAGATAGCTGATAGCAATGGCTTTTACGTTTATACACGGCTTGAGTATGAACCAGGGAAAAGTAGTTATAAGGTAATGAAATATTACTTCAGCAAAGACGGCAATAGCCCGGTTGAATCATTAACTATACAGCACCTGGCCAAAGCATTTTCAGCGAATATCAAATTCTGCTATGCTGTAAAGGGATTTACGAGTGATAGCCAACTGGCTGAGTTTGATATCTTTTTGCAAACGTATAAGATCAAATACCTGTATGCCCAATCATTAAAAGGATAAAATAAAGAATGTGGCACAAAGAATCCTTATTGTGGACGATGATATTGGCTTTTGTAATCTTTTGGGAAGGATACTCTCTTTAGAAGGCTATGCTGTTTTTAAAGCTTTTGATATAAGGTCAGCATGGAATAACCTGAATAATGAAGCGATGGATATCGTATTGTTAGATCTTGAACTGCCCGATGGTAACGGCAGCCAGTTCACCAAGGAAATTAAAATAAAGTTCCCTAAGATTCACGTTATAATTCTAACAGGCCAAGCTGATATCAGTAGTTGTGTTAGGTCAATTAAAAATGGTGCAGACGACTATATGATAAAAGGAGAGGATAACCAAAAACTGCTTAACCTGTTAAAGGAACAGTTTTTGGATTCCTTTAAGATTGCAAATGACGGCGATAAAAATATTGCTGACAAAAATAGCATTGCAGTATTTGGTTTTGCAAATATTATTGGCAGATCTGCTTCCATTACAAAAGCAATAGACCTTGCAAAGAAAGTGGCCCATACAAATGCAACTGTTTTATTATTGGGAGAATCTGGAACGGGAAAGGAGTTGTTTGCAAAAGCAATTCATAACAGCAGTGAGGCAAGGGATCATTCTTTTGTAGCCATTAATTGCGCTTCTTTTTCAAAAACGCTTTTGGAAAGCGAATTATTCGGGTATAAAAACGGCGCCTTTACAGGCGCTTATAAAGATAAAAAGGGATTACTTGAAGAGGCTGATAACGGCACGCTATTTCTTGATGAAATAGGTGAAATGGATTTAGAGTTACAGGTGAAACTCTTGCGCGTTTTGGAAACCCATGAATTTATAAAGCTGGGGGATACAAAAGTAAACAAAGTAAATATTAGGCTGATCTCGGCCACAAATAAAGACTTAAAAGCCGAGGTGGAAAAGGGCGCATTTAGAGAAGACTTGTTTTACAGACTTAATGTTTTTACCATAGAATTGCCACCACTAAGAGAAAGGGAAGAAGATGTTATTCTGTTGGCGGAGTATTTTATCAAACTTTTTTCCCAAAAACTTTCAAAACATATCAGAGGTATGACAAAAAGTTTTGAAGAACATTTAAAAATATATTCCTGGAAAGGAAATATACGGGAATTGAAGAATGTTATCGAAAGGTCTGTTATCCTTTGCCAGGAAACAGTTCTATCTGAAGATATTTTACCCTTTGAAATCCGCACAGGCAGGTATCTTATTATGGGCAAATCCAACTCCCCATATGATCTTACTGTGTTTGAAAGGCTTCATATACAAAAGGTATTAATGACTGCCCACTGGAACAAATCAGAAGCCGCAAAGCTTCTTAATATTTCTGTTTCTACTTTATACAGGAAAATTGAAGATTATATGCTTTCTCCGGAAGAACAAAATTAAAAGTGATGAATATAAAGGAACGGATAAGGCCGAACATTATTGACAAGCTTGGTGTTGATAGCCATCTTGTAACGGAAGATGCATCTTTTTCAGATGACCTTGGAGCCGATTCTTTGGATGTATTTGAATTATTATCTGTACTGGAAAAAGAATTTGATATAAATATACCCGGTGAAGATGCAGAAAAAATTACGACAGTGGGTGCATTATACAAATACATAGCCCGGCGCACGGAAAAAGTTCACTGATAACCACTTTATAAATGCTACAGGCATAAATATCATTTATATGAAGATCAATTATAACCCCAAAAAAAACTTAATAAAAGATATTTTTTTATTTATAGCCGCGGTTTGGATAATTATTTGCCTTATTGCAAAACTTTTTTCCTGGTAAGGTTAACTATAAATAATAAAGAAGCCTCCTGAATATTATTCAAAAGGCTTCTTTAGTTTAAAGGATACTTTGATTTAGAAGAGGATATTATGATTCTATTAATTTGTACAATTCATCCAGTTTGGGGGAAAGAATAATTTCTGTTCTCCTGTTTCTTGCCCTGCCCTCAGGAGTTGAGTTTACATCAACAGGTTCATAAAAGCTATGGCCGGATGGTACTACTCTTACAGGGTCAACTTTATAATTATTTACCAAAATGCGTACGATCGAATTTGCCCTTGCAGTACTTAAATCCCAATTATCCTGGTAACGCCCGCGAATAGGTACAGTGTCTGTATGCCCTTCAATATCTATTGAAATATCAGGGTTTAAATTAAGCACGGCGGCTAATTTTGAAAGCGCATCAACGCCTTTGGGATTAACTACTGCGCTGCCTGAAGGAAACAATAAATTTTCTGAAAGGCTTACATATACTTTACCGTTTTTCTCTGTTACAGTAAGTTCGGCTGAGGTAAATCCGGTAAGTGCCTGTGCCATTTTATTTTTTAAGTCATCCGATTTGGCCCTTTGCGCTGCAAGCAGGTTTTGTAGTTGCTGCAACCTCTGTTGTTGCTGTTGCAATGTTAGCTTACTTTGATTTAACTGATCCTGCTGGCTGGTTGTTTGCTGCCCTAACTGGCTGTTCTGGTTACTAAGATTTGTAATTTGTGTTTTAAGATCTGCAATATTGTTTTTTAATTGAGCAATATTACTTTCAAGATCTGTTACATGATTGGCAAGTCGGGCGCTGTCATCTCTCAATGCGGCAGTCTCTGCTTGTAATGCGGCAGTCTCTGCTTGCGATTGTTTTAACTCTCTTGACGGAACGCAACTGGCAAAAAACACCATTGCGCCCAATATGATGATGAACTTTTTCATAGTGCTGATTTTTTACATAGTAGCAAAAAATTATGCCAGAAATTGAAAAAGTTTTAATAATATATCCTAAGATGTTGATTAATAGCATCCTGCATAGGTGTATGTATCGCATAAAGTACTTGAATTTTATTTATATAGTATTAATAAATTGGAGTCGTTAGTGTATATGCTGCCTCATAATTGAATGTTTATCCCGTTTGGGGCAAAAGATTGCCCTTCACAAATATGCAAAAAACAGTTAACAAAATCGTGCAACATTGTTAAAATCAAACAGATACCTGCGGCCACGCGGCATCTTCCCGGTACAACTGAATATTTTCAATTACATTAAACCACTCTTTTCCTTGTATGGGTTTTAAAACACAGGTGGTTGCGCCATGTTCAAAATATTCCAAAACATTTGTTGCTTCCAGTTTTCTTGTAAATACAAGCAGCGGGCAACTTTTAAAAATTGGATGTGATCTTAACAGGTGTAATATTGCAAAATCGTTTTGGCAGTTATTTTCATCTGCTTCCAGAATTATTGCTTCAGGAATTTCATAAATGCCCACTGCTGCTAAATTGTCTTTAAAGTTTTTTTTATGCACAAAAACAAAGGGGGAAATATGATGGGCAAAGAGATATTTGGACATGCGGTTAAGGAAAATGAGTTGATATTTCATTATATTGGATTTTAAAAAAGGGTAAGCAAATACGCGCAAACCCGATTGATTATTCTTCAAAAATATAACGCCATTTAAAAATAATTGAGCATATCTAAAACTTTAAGCCACAATTAAGATATTTATTAAAAAGCTTAAAGTTTAGCCAAAAGATTACTAACAAAAGGGTATAACACATAAAAAATATTAAAACAATCTCAACTGCACCCCTTTGCTTTTTGCGGGAGGTTTAGCCCTGCCAAAAACAGTTCTTCCATCATACTTCCAGGATTCATTTCTTTCTTTTTCAATTAATTCTTCAAAGCGTTCATTAGGTACAAAATCTTTTTCTGCTTTTGCAGCTAACGTATGCAATGCTTTTATGGCTTGTTGTTTATCGTTTTGCCCAAGTTTAGCTTTATGCACGGCTGTTTGTAAGGTGCTTATAGTTTCATCATAAACTTTAATCGGCACCGGGAAGGGATGGCCATCTTTGCCGCCATGTGCAAAAGCAAACCGGGCAGGGTCTTTAAACCGTGATGGTGTGCCGTGTATCACTTCGCTTACAAGCGCAAGCGATTGAATTGTTCTTGGCCCAACACCCTGCAGCAATAACAACTCTTCAAAATTTTTTGCTTCGTGTTCATGTGCCAGCCACAGTACGCTTCCTAATCTTTTAAGATTAACATCTTCTGCATGTACCTGGTGGTGAGCAGGCATAATAAGCTGTTGTATTTCCTGCATCATCAGCTCAGGCTTTTCTTTTGTAACTGCAAGCATGGCGTTGCGTGTGGCGGCTGCTTCTAAAGCAGTAACATTTAAAATTGGCCCCTGGTTAAGGCCGCATACAGCAGTGTGCGGCTCTTCTACAAAACTTTGCAGTTGTTCAGAGTACCAGTGATAACGCCGCGCTGTTTTATTGCCTGCACTCATCCCTTGTTGTATCACAGTCCACTCCCCGGTGTTGCAAACAATAAAATTGTGGGTGTATAATTGAAAGCCATCCTGCACTGCGGTATTATCAACCTTGGCGCTAAGCTTGCTGCAACGTACCAAATGATCACCATCCAATCCTGTTTGTTCAGCAACAGATAATAATTCTTTTGGGGCCTCTTTAGAAAACCTGCCTTTGCCGCCGCATATATAAATGCCTAATTCTTTTGAATGCGGGTTAACAGCACGCTTTAATGCGCCAAGTACAGAAGTAGTGATGCCCGAAGAATGCCAATCCATACCCATTACAGCACCCAGGCTTTGAAACCAAAATGGATCGCTTAGCCTGCTGATCATTTCTTTTTTTCCATATTCAATAAGGATAGATTCCGTAATGGCAAGCCCCAGTTTAGCCATGCGTTCGGTAAGCCATTGCGGTACATACCCATAATGTAGTGGAAGATCTGCTGAACCTGCTCTGCTCATCATAATGCTAACAAAGTTAGTAATTTAACGATATATTAATTGTTAAAGAATTAGTTTGTTTGCTAATGAACTTTATTGCCTTCAATACATTTAATAAAAAAAGTTTGCAGATAAGTCGTGCAAACTTTTTACATGAGTAACTAAATTAAGGATAGCCGGTGTTTTATAGATTAACTGCGGATGTTTTTACAGGCTATTTGTTTTACGGTTTTTTATAGGTTAATATTTTTTAAATGGTTTGATGTTTTTAAGCATAAGTATAACATTATTTTTAATAGCAAAAAATTTGCCAATTTAACAATTATTTCAAGGAGTACTAATGATTTATGTCTTTTACAATTGCAAATCAATTAATTATAATATTTATTTTTTTACAACCATTTTCCAGATTTGGTTATCATTTTATTATTGTAGATGATTTTCAGCTAATAAACAGGCTTTGGGGCGGTACAGAAAATGGTGTTTCATGGCAACGATATTTTTGGCGAAATAATTAAACCCGGAGTAGCAGAAGCATCTTTCACTTCGGGCATTCTACGTGTTTGTTTTTGCTGAATACTTTAAAACACTTTTTGGTGAAACTTACAGGCGGCTATTTTGCCGGTTAGCGGAATGACGGTTTTTTGATATGAAACAGCCTTTCTGTACCTTGGGCGCATGCACAGGTATAAGATAGTTTTGCCATTATTATTTTGTTGTTTACGTAATATCGCTTTTGCACAACCAAAAACAGACACGTTATTAAGGAATATTTTATACACTAACGCCGGCAGTATAATGCGGCAGGTATTGGCAAACCCGCAGGAGTACAGGCCGCAAATAATTTACACCCAAATAAACAGGGATAAAAAAAATATACCGGCTTTTACCAATTATTATTATAATGCAGATTCCCTGTTATATTTTAACCCTGCCTCCACTGTAAAGTTGCCGCTGGCCTTGTTGTCGCTGGAGAAACTGAATGAAATGCATGTACCAGGTGTAAATAAATTTACAGCCATGCAATTTGACAGCGGGTATAATACATTGAAACCCGAGTATAAGGACAGTACCTCGCAAAGCGGCTTACCATCCATCGCGCAATTTATAAGAAAGGCTTTTTTAGTGAGTGATAATGATGCTTATAACAGGATGTACGAATTTGCAGGCCAGCAAACCATTAATGAGAAGCTGCATGAAAAAGGATATGCAGATGCGCGTATATCGCGCCACTTTTATAAAATGACGGTTGATCAAAACAGGCATACCAGCCAAATAAGGTTTGTTAATAATGATGGGAAAGTTATTTACACCCAACCACCTGCATTTAATACTGATTCATTTGATTTTAGCCATGTAAATAAAATTGGTATAGGGTATATGGACGGCAACGACAGCCTTATACATGCGCCTATGGATTTTACCATGCATAATAATATTTCTCTGCACGATTACCAGCAAATACTGCAGTCTGTTTTGTTCCCGGAATCTGTGCCGGTAAAGCAGCGCTTTAATTTAACAGCTGATGACTATCATTTTTTGTATCAATATCTTTCCCAATTTCCATCGGAAACAAACTATCCTAAATATGATACCGCCACTTATTTTGATACGTATGTAAAATTCTTCTTTATGGATAGCGTAAATAAGAGCATGCCGCCGGGGATAAGGGTATTTAATAAGGTAGGATGGGCTTATGGCTTTTTAACAGATATAAGCTATGTGGTTGATTTTAAAAATAATATTGAGTACATGCTTACCGCAACGGTATATGCCAACAGCGATGGTATTTTAAATGACGATAAATATGATTTTGAAACAGTTGCCCACCCTTTTATGTATAGTGTTGGGCAGGCTGTTTATAATTATGAACTAAAACGTAAACGGGCTTACGTACCTGATCTTTCAAAATTTAAAATACAATATGAACAACGGGTTGAGGATAAAAGACCTGTAATTAAAGAAGTGGATAATTAGAAGGGGAATTTACCAAAAGCAAGAATACATGCTTAAATAAATATGGAGTGATAAAAGGCTGTTACCCGGGTTTTTGCTAATTATGATCTTTAAAAATAAAACCCTTTCAAAATGGTATCAGATGTGCCTGAACTGCCCACATCTGTGGCTATGTCCCTTATTGTTTTATCTAATTGTTCTGCTGATGTTGAAAGCAGTTCAAGCAGCCCTTCATTAACAGGATTAGCGTAACCATTTGCCTTGATAAGATTTGCCAGGCCGAGGATATTGGCCAGCGGCGCACGGATGGTATGTGATATTCTGAAAGCGATATGCCTTAAGCTTTCATATTGTTCCACAACTTTACTCTGTTGTACCTTGTAAGGGGTAATATCTTCGCCTATAAATGCTACCGCATAAATATTCCCTTCATCGTCCTTCACAGGTATAAAGGACATACTCCAAATGATCATTCCGAAATCACGCTTTTGTTCTATTTCCCTGTTTAAAACTTCTTTGCCCTGGAGCGCCTGCGATATGTTTTCACTAAAAAAACTATGCAAGTCTGGGCTGCAATAATTAATAAAAAGATCCCCGGCTTTTACGTCGTTGTTGGCATGGGCTTTTACAAATTTACTGGCTGTACTATTATATAGTAATACTTCACCTTCCCTTCCAATGAGTGCGCCTATTTCTTTAAAACTGTCAAAAAAGGCCCTTAGGTAAGTTTCCTTTTTGTCCGTGGTGTTCATATTCTGCAAAGAAACTGTGTCTCTGTCCTGTACATGGTAGTAATACTTTTAACTTAATGTAACAGAATTTATGGCCGTTTTGTAGGAACTTTACTACAGAAAGGTTCTAAGCCTTTACTTTTTTATGCGCATACTTATTGTGGATGATCATGCAGTGGTACGAAAAGGCCTGATACATATTTTAACCGAAGGTTTTCCTTTTGCCTACATTGAAGAAGCAGCAGATGCGGCGGAATTATTGCAAAAAGTTGATGAGGCTTCCTGGCACATTGTAATCTCAGACTTGTCCATGCCAGGCCGAAGCGGATTGGATGCCTTAGTGTATATAAGGCAGTATGCCCCTGCACTGCCGGTTCTTATTCTAAGCATGCATGCGGAAGAACATTATGCATTAAGGGCGCTGAAAGCGGGTGCTGCTGGTTACCTTGTAAAAGATGCAGCACCGGAAGAATTGATAAAAGCTGTACAGGCTGCTTTATTGGGTAAAAAATATATCACCTCTTCCGTGGCAGAGAAGCTGGTTGGCGCTCTCCGCGATGACAATGAAAAGCCGCTTCATGCTTTGCTTTCAGACAGGGAGCTTGAAGTATTAAGGCTTTTGGCTGGTGGAGAATCTGTTTCCGGCATCGCCGGGCAACTTTCTCTCAGTCTCACAACCATAAGTACTTACCGGTCGAGGATACTTAATAAAATGCATATGAAAAGCAATGCAGATCTTGCCCGCTACGCAATGGAGCAACAGTTGCTGTAGCTGAAATACTGCAACACAACAAGGGATATTTCTATTTCTTGGTTATAGCTTTTTATCTGTTCTCAACGTTACGGTTAGTGTAAAGCCCTTGCCGGGCGAGCTGAGTATATTCATTTCACCGTTAAATAGCGATGCCCTTGTCTTAATATTCGTCAACCCTGTACCGGATGCCTTAACGGAGCTGTCAATTCCCCTGCCATCATCTCTTATCGTAAGGCTTATGGAAGCCCCTTGCTGCAAAATTTTTATTGCTGCTGTTTTGGCCCCCGCATATTTGAGGATGTTATGAAACTGTTCCTGGATGATCCGGTAAAGGTTTAAAGCAAGTTTGTCGGAAAGTTCGTTTTCATTAAAGCCTTCAAAAGTGCTGTCAACTTTAATGCCTGCATTGGCCATCATACCTGTTAGTTGGTGCAGGGCTTCTATAAATGTTATCTCTCCGGGAAAAGGGGAAACTAATGAATAAGAAAGGTTCCTGATTTCTGCAACAGCATTTAATACAAGCTTATCTGCTTCATCAAGCAGGGAATGGGCTAATTTGTTGTCTTTTTTCACCCTGTCTAAATACATGTGGGCGCCAGCAAGCAACTGGTTAATATTGTCGTGCAGTTCGCCGCCTATTTCCCGGCGGTTATTTTCTTCTGCCTCTATCACAGCGTCTGTAATTTCATCTTGTTTTTTTTGCCTTTCCTCTTCCAGTTCATGCTCTAATAACTTCCTCTCTGTTATATCAGAAGCGGCAAGCATTACTCCCCACATTTCCTGCTGCTCTTTCCTGCTAACCGGGAATAATCTTATATAATACCACCTGGAAGAGCCGTTTGGCAATAGGTAACTGTCTTCATAACTCGCAAGGCTCCCAGCCAGCGTTTCCCGCATTTTCCTCAGAAGCATAGCTCTTTTCTCATCTGGAAAAAGGCCGGGGAGATAATCCCCTACCTGGGGTTCACGCTGAAAGATATGGGTAAAGGAAGTAGTTGCTGAGCGGTTACAGGATTGAATGCGCAAATACGTGTCAAGAAGAATATACGCCGTATCTGTTGTGTATAAAATGGCCTGGAGATTTGCCTCCGATTTCTGCAGCGCATTTTCTGTTCTTGCATGTTCTTCTATTTCCGCTTTTAATTTTTTGTTGGCGTTCTCAAGCTCTATGGTACGTTCCGTAACCCGCTTTTCCAGTTCATCCTTTAAATTTTTTATTTGCGCCTTGGTTTGTTTCAGTACGGGGGCTTCCACTATTTCCCAATCACCAGCCCGCCTGGTTAGCCCAATTTCATGGGCCTGTATTATATCCAGCATACTGGCCGCGTTACTGGCGCCCAGCGGGTAAGTACATAAAACAATAATACGGTGGCCGGAAAGGATTGTGTTAAGGGCCCGTTCGTAATCAATAAAATTCTTCCATACAGTTCTTTCAAGCCACGCTTCGTTGCCGTTCACACGCAGCCCTGCATACCCAGCCGCCAATGCAGCTTCCAGCTTCACAAACAGGCTTTTTATTATTTTTTCTGCAACAAACCTGCCATCGTTAAGGTACCAGTCAGTATGCGGCAATATCTCTATTGCATGTTTCTGCAGGTATCTGTCAAATTCAGGAATAGCTTGTTGCAATGCCAGTTGGGCCTCGTGCGGAGTAACAGGATTAAAAGTTATCCAAAGGCAAAACTCATTATTTTCCAGGCCTGCCTTAAAATAAGGAACGAGTATATCCAGCAGGTCTTGTTTTGTATCAAAAAAATTACAAAAATGGCTGCCCCAGGGTAAATTACCCAAAATAGCCAGCCCGGATGGGCGCATTTCTTCCACGGGATCACTATCAGTAAAGGCTTTTGCCACGTTGGTGTAAATTGGCGTTAAAAATTACAAAAAACCTTTGAAATACTTAACAAATCAATTGATAATCTGTTCTCTTTTTTCTTTTTATTGTCAGCTTTTCCTTTTAGCGTGCAATTCTTCGCGGCGCTTACAATTTATCTCCGGGAAACGAAAACGTAATGGCCATACTTTCTAAGGATAATATCTCATAGTATTAGCCATCATTTTCTTTATAAATGCCTCTTTTACTTTACAGTCAATATCTTTCCATTAAATAGCTCCCTTTATTTCCTGCTTTCAAAAAGTATAAGATGTTTACCCTATTTTTATAGCGACTATATTAAAAACTTTAATTTTTTAGTTTTATAACCGATGGAAAAAAAATTACAAAACCAGGTAGCTATTATTACAGGCGCAAGCAGCGGTATTGGCGCCGGGGTTGCAAAATCATTGGCAAGTGCGGGCGCCACCGTTATTATTAATCACCCCGTGGCTGCTACAAAAGAGCCGGCAGATGCAGTGTTGGCCGACATAATTAAAGACGGTGGCAAGGGCATAACTTATCAATGTGATGTTAGCAAAGAGAATGAAGTAATTGAAATGTTTGCAGATGTTGTAAAACAATTTGGTACGGTTGATATACTTATAAACAATGCAGGCCTGCAAAGAGATTCGCCTTTTGATAAGATGACCTTAGAACAATGGAATTTTGTTTTGGGTGTAAATCTCACAGGGCAATTTTTATGTGCAAGGGAGGCAATAAGAGAATTTTTAAGAAGGGGAGTAGACGAAACAAAAAGCAAAGCCGCAGGCAAGATCATTTGTATGAGCAGCGTGCACGAAGTTATTCCATGGGCTGGCCACGCTAACTATGCAGCAAGTAAAGGCGGCATTATGCTTATGATGAAAAGCATTTCGCAGGAATTTGCCTGGAAAAAAATACGCATCAACAGTATTTGCCCCGGCGCTATACAAACACCCATAAACAGGCAGGCATGGGAAACCCCGCAGGCATTAAACGAACTGCTAACACTTATTCCATATAAGCGCATTGGCCAGCCGGAAGATATTGGCAATGTTGCTGTTTGGCTTGCAAGTGATGACAGCGATTACGTAAACGGTATTTCTTTATTTGTTGACGGAGGAATGACCTTGTACCCCGGCTTTACAACGAACGGATGAGGACGTCAATCGTGAAATGTGAATCGTGAAAGCGTGCAGGGCCTTTGGTTTTGACCTTTATACAGTTTTATTCATTTTAAAACGCCAAAATTGAACCATCAATTTTTAAACTAAATAGTTCAATCCTATGTTCTTACAACTAAACCATCAGCAATTGGATGTTTACAAGATATCCAGGGCATTTGTAAAGGACTGCTATATTGCAACAAAATTATTGCCGCCGGAGGAAAGGTTTAATTTAATAACACAGATCAGGCGGGCTGCATTATCTGTACATCTTAACATTGCAGAAGGCTCATCCCGCAGATCGGAAGCAGAACGGAAAAGATATTTTGAAATTGCCAGAGGTTCAATTATAGAGATTGATGCAGCATTTGACATAGTTTCTGACCTGGATTATATTCAAAAAGGCCAATTAACCAGTTTAGGGAATAATATGGTAAGATGCTTTGGGATGTTATCGAAACTTATAACAAATGTGAAACGTGAGGACGGGGGCCGTCAATCCTGAATCGGCAATTTATTTCAGTGATTTATAGAACCCCATCGACTTTTCACAAGTGACATTTAGCGATTCCGGTTCGAATATTTCACGATTCCTGATTGCCGATTCCCGATAAGCTTGCCCAAAATTATAAACAATGACCAACGAACAGCTACGATTGCAAGCGGATGGATGGAAGAAATGGGGCCCCTATGTTTCAGACCGCCAATGGGGCACTGTGCGCGAGGATTATAGCGAAAATGGAACTGCCTGGGAATATACAACACATGATATGGCACGCAGCAAAGCGTGGCGCTGGGGTGAAGAAGGAATAGCAGGTATTTGTGACGATAAACAATTGATCTGTTTTGCTGTTGCCTTATGGAATAAAAAAGACCCCATCATAAAAGAAAGGTACTTTGGCTTATCTGGTAACGAGGGTAACCATGGCGAAGATGTAAAAGAGTTGTATTATTATCTTGACAATACCCCAACCCACTCTTATATGAAAATGCTTTACAAGTACCCGCATAATGAATATCCTTATACGTGGCTTGTGGAAGAAAATAAAAAGAGGACGAAGCTTGACCCTGAGTTTGAGTTGATTGATACCGGCATTTTTGACGACAATAAATATTTTGATGTTTTTACTGAATATGCCAAGGCTTCAGAAAATGATCTTCTTATAAGGATAACAATACATAATCGCGGGGCTGAAGATGCCTCAGTTCATATATTACCTACTGTTTGGGCGCGTAATACATGGTCGTGGGGCTATGACGATTATAAACCCGCTATAATGTCTTCCAATGAGGGCGATATAATAATAGATCATCGCGATCTTGGTACTTATACGCTACACTTTGATATAAAAACTTCGTTACTTTTTTGTGATAATGATTGTAACCAGCAAAAATTATATGGTGTAGCAAACTCCGCCCCCTACGTAAAGGATGGCATTAACGATTATCTGGTACATGGCAACGAAAGCGCGGTAAATATTTATGCATGCGGAACGAAAGCTGCAGCAAATTATGATGTTACTGTAAAAGGGGGTGAAAGTATTACAATCAGGCTAAGGCTCGAAAAAGATGGCAACATGCACCCTTTTGCGGATTATGATGAAATTTTTTCTGCCCGTATAAATGATGCCGCTGAATTTTATAATGAGTTGCAAAAGGACACACAGAGTGATGACGAAAAGCTTATACAAAGGCAGGCATTTGCAGGCATGCTATGGAGCAAGCAATTTTTTTATTATAATATTGAACAATGGCTGAATGGTGACCCTGCCCAGCCCGCGCCACCACCGCAACGTAAACAGGGACGTAACCATGCGTGGCTTCACCTGAACAATAAAGACATCATATCCATGCCCGATAAGTGGGAATACCCCTGGTATGCGGCATGGGACCTTGCTTTTCATTGTATTTCGTTCTCACTTATAGATGCAGCGTTTGCAAAAAATCAGCTACTATTATTAACCAGGGAATGGTATATGCACCCTAACGGGCAATTACCTGCCTATGAATGGTCTTTCAGCGATGTAAACCCGCCCGTACACGCATGGGCAGCATGGCGCGTATATGAAATAGAAAAGAAAAATAATAACGGTAAGGGCGATATTCCTTTTCTTGAATCCGTGTTTCACAAGCTTCTTATAAATTTTACCTGGTGGGTTAACCGTAAAGACGCTGAAGGGAATAATATTTTTGAAGGAGGTTTTCTTGGGCTTGATAATATTGGGGTGTTTGACCGAAGCTTGCCCCTGCCAACCGGTGGTTATATTGAACAGGCAGATGGTACAAGCTGGATGGCAATGTACTCACTCAATTTAATGAAGATAGCACTTGAACTTGCCATGTACAACCCGGTGTACCAGGATTTGGCGACTAAATTTTTTGAGCATTTTTTATATATAGCCGGTGCGATGGCTAATATGGGTAATGGCGATAGCGGGTTGTGGGATGAAACAGACCAGTTTTTTTATGATGTACTTAAGCTGCCAAATGGTGGAAATGAGAAATTAAGAGTGCGCAGTATGGTTGGCCTGATACCTTTATTTGCAGTGGAGGTAATTGACCATGAAATATTAGACGCATTACCTGAATTTGCACAAAGATTAGCATGGTTTTTAAAAAACAGGCCCGATCTTGCCAGCCTTGTATCCCGCTGGCAGGAAAAAGGGGGCGGCCAAAGACATCTTCTTAGTTTATTGCGCGGCCACAGAATGAAAAAGATATTATTAAGGATGCTGGATGAAAGTGAATTTTTAAGCGATTATGGTATAAGGGCGGTATCAAAATATCACGAAGAACATCCTTTCGAAGTATGGGTTAATGGCACTAAATTTTCTGTGCAATATACACCGGGCGAAAGCACAACAGGCTTATTTGGCGGCAATAGTAATTGGCGGGGGCCTATATGGATGCCCGTAAATTTCCTGATTGTTGAAAGCCTGCTTCGGTTTAATTATTATTATGGAGAGGATTTTAAAGTGGAATGCCCTACCGGGAGCGGCCAATATCTTACATTGGAAGAGATAGCGGGCCTGATCTCAAAGCGTTTAAGCAACCTTTTTTTGCGTGGCAAAGATGGCAAACGCCCTGTTTTAAACGGTTATGAAAAATTCCAGGATGATAAAAATTTCAATGATTATATTTTATTTCATGAATATTTCCATGGCGATACGGGCAAAGGATTAGGTGCATCCCATCAAACCGGCTGGACGGGGCTTATAGCTAAATTGTTGCAAACAAGAAAAGAATAGCTGCAACGGTGGCCATGTTATTTGTAAGGCTTATTTAGTAACTTCGTCTCCCTTCTCATTACATAAATTCCTAAATTTTTTTTATGAGGAGAGTAATTATCTATTGCCTGTTGTTGCTTCTGTTTACAGTTACCGTTTTTGCAACGAGGCATTTTGCGAATGCCAATAATGTAAAAAAGCAACCGGTAAATGCAACTGGCTTTGCTGTAGTTGAATTATTTACGTCTGAAGGTTGTTCAAGCTGCCCGCCGGCAGATGAAGCAGTTGCGGAAATTTTGGATGATTATAAAAGCGGGGTATATGTTCTTGGTTTTCATGTTGATTACTGGAATAGCCTGGGGTGGAGAGATATTTACAGCAACTCAGCATATAGCCAAAGGCAACAATTATATAGCAATCTGTTTAAACTTAGTTCCGTTTACACTCCACAGGCAATAGTCAATGGTAAAATAGAATTTACAGGTTCAAACAAAACAAAATTACATGCTGTTGTAGAAAATGAATTAACTCAGGCTACCGCAGCAAGTATTACAGTAGTCGCAAACTGTACTGACAACAAAAACGTAAATGTTTCTTACCAGCTAACCCCCCCGCCATCAAACATCCTTAATATAGCATTGGTTCAATTGCATGCACAAAGCAATGTACAAAAGGGGGAGAATTCCGGCAGGGTTTTGCGGCATGTGAACGTTGTGAGAGATTTTAAAACAATTTCAGCAAATTCCCAACAGGGTAATTTAACGCTTCAACTTCCGGAAGGTTTATCTGCAAAGGATTGTAAAATAATTGCTTACGTGCAGGATGGTCAATTGTACAAAATATTGGCGGCAACGGATACAGATATTCGGTTTTAACTCATCATCTTTCAATTCATTTGCCCTTGGGTATTTTGGTTAACTATTTTCAAATCAGCTATAATTTATAATGCGTAGTTAACTATTTTTATTGCAATTTACAGCCGCATTTGAAAAATAAATTGATCATATTTTTTTTAATTCTTTCACTCAAATCCTTTGGGCAAACAGATTCTGTTTCCCATGCTAAGCGTGATACTTCCCGGCAAGGCAATGCTTTAGGTGTTCCCAAAAATGATTCCCTGCAATCAACAAAAAGATTTCCCGGTGTTGCCGCAGATTCTTTACATGCCGGTTCCGCAGATTCAATTGCGTTATCAGCAAAAAATGCGGAAACATGGCAGAAAGCCGGGGAAGAGCGGCTACCTCAGGGCAAAGAGGAATCGTTTTACATTCTTGCCGGGTTATTGGCTTTCCTTGGGGTAATAAAAATGGCATACCCAAAATATTTTCAAAACATATTCCGGTTGTTTTTTCAAACTTCCCTTCGCCAAAAGCAAACGCCTGAACAAATAACACGCGGCTATGTGCCGGGTTTTTTGCTTAACCTGTTATTTTTTATGGTTGGTGGTATGATAATCGCCATTTATGGTATTCAGCAAAATTGGTTAAAAGGCCCTTTGTGGCTGCTTATTTTAGATTGCAGTGGTATTTTAGCAGCTATTTACCTCGTAAAATATGCGGTTACATTTTTTGCGGGCTGGGTATTTAATGTACAGATAGCGGCAGGCACTTATACCTTCATTGTATTTCTTATTAACAGGGTTATAGGAATAATTTTATTGCCATTATTAATCTTATTGTCTTTTTATGGCAGCGGGGTACAGTCTGTAATTTTTACAATAGCCGCAAGTATTGTTGTTTTTTTACTTATTTACCGTTATGCGCTTTCGTTAACAGTTATCAGGAAAAACCTAAAGGTGAGCGCATTGCATTTTTTTATTTATCTTTGCGCGGTTGAAGTAATGCCTTTGCTTGTTATATACAAGGTTTTATTCAATGAAATAGCAAAAAGTAAATAATATTTTAATTCTTTTTAGCAGAATAGCATGGTAAATAATGTGGCAAAAAAATCTACTGGCATTGTTGAAAAGGAAGCTCGGACTATTCTGATTACCCAACCCAGGCCTGAGAGTGAGAAATCTCCTTATTTTGACCTGGCCAGGAAGTATTGTATTGATATTACTTTTCACCCTTTTATCAGGCTGGAGCCTATTCCGGCACGTGAGTTTCGTAAACAAAAAATTGATATTGCCAGTTATTCAGCGGTGGTCTTTACCAGCAGAAATGCAATTGATCATTTTTTCAGGATGTGTGAAGAAATGAAAATAACCGTCGGCCAGGATACAAAGTATTTTTGTATTACTGAAGCTGTTGCATTGTACTTGCAAAAATTTATTCTGTATCGCAAGCGCAAAGTTTTTTATGGTGCCGACGGTACAAATAAAAGCATGTTTGATGTTATAAATAAGCACAAAGAAAATGAACGCTTTTTATATGTCTGCAGCGAAAACCAGCAGGATAATGATATTGTAAACTGGCTTAAAAATAATAATTGCGGGTTTCAGCTTGCATTTATGTACCGCTCTGTAAGTAATGACATTAAGGCCGTAATGGACAGCAACTCTTTTGATGTAATTTGCTTTTTTACCCCCAGCGGCGTACGAAGTTTATTTGACAACTATCCTTCTTTCCAGCAAAATGGCACGTCTATTGGCGCCTTTGGCAATAATACAGTAAAAGCGGTGGAAGAGGCTGGCCTTAAAGTGGAAATAAAAGCGCCTGCGCCCCATGCGCCGAGTATGGTTGCCGCACTGGATCAATATTTGGCAAGTATCGCGGTAAAAAAATAAAGAATTTTAAATAAATAATGTAGTCCCGCCCGCCGGCGGGATTTTTTTTGCAAAATTAATTCAATCTCTGTCTGTTATATCATAGGGGGAACGCTTAAAATTACTTTTATGCAGCATACCAATAAACTAATTAATGAAACAAGCCCTTATCTTTTGCAGCATGCACATAACCCCGTGGAGTGGTACCCCTGGGGTGACGAAGCTTTACAGCTTGCAAGATCATTAGATAAACCTTTATTGGTTAGCATAGGCTATTCGGCTTGCCACTGGTGCCATGTAATGGAACGGGAAAGTTTTGAAGATGAAGCAACAGCCGGGTTAATGAATAAATATTTTATAAACGTAAAAATTGACAGGGAGGAAAGGCCGGACCTGGATCATATTTACATGGATGCAGTGCAAAATATGACAGGCAGCGGGGGCTGGCCTTTGAATGTATTTTTAACACCTGGTGGTAAGCCTTTCTATGGGGGAACTTATTTTCCGCCTTCACGGGCTTTTAACCGGGCAAGCTGGAAAGAGGTGCTGCAGGCTGTACATGAGGCTTATACAAATAAAAGGGATGAAGTGATGCAGCATGCTGAAAGCCTTACCTCCCACCTGGAAAACGCAAATAATTTCGGAATTAATAATGCAGGCGAAACGGAGAAGGGCAACATTTTAAATAAAAAAAACCTGCAGCAGGTAGCCGAAAATATTTTAAAAAGCGCCGATACGGTTTGGGGAGGTTTTGGCGGTGCTCCTAAATTTCCACAAACATTCTCTATTCAATATTTGTTAAGGCATTATTACTTTGCCGGGCACCAGCCATCCCTTCAGCAGGCATTGCTTAGCATTGATAAAATGGTGCAGGGTGGTATTTATGATCATATTGGCGGCGGGTTTGCCCGTTACAGCACGGATAATCAATGGTTAGCGCCGCATTTTGAAAAGATGTTATACGATAATGCCTTGCTGATAAATATATTATGTGAGGCTTACCAGCTTACGAAAGATGAGCGCTACGCTGAGGTTATAACCCAAACTGCAGAATTTCTGGAAAGAGAGATGCTATCGGGAGAAAATGGTTTTTATAGTGCACATGATGCCGACAGTGAAGGTGTTGAAGGGAAATATTATGTATGGACAAAGGCGGAGATAGATGAAATTCTGGGAGAGGATAGCAGCCTGTTTTGTACAATATATAATATAGTTGAAAACGGAAATTGGGAGCATACAAACATAATATGGCTTCAAAAGCCCCTTAAGGAACTGGCCGGGGAATTAAATTTTGATGAAAATAAGACTAAAGAAACATTAAAATCCTGCAAACTTAGGTTGTTTGCTGCAAGGGCAAAAAGAATAAGGCCGGCATTGGATGATAAGATTATTCTTGGTTGGAATGCATTGATAATAAGCGCCTTTTGCAAAGCTTTTAGCGTTTTAGGTACGCGTAAATATCTTGAAATTGCGGAAAACTGTATAATATTTTTGGAAGAAAAATTCCGCGATAAAGATTGGAAACATACATATAAGAATGGAAAAGCTAAATATCCGGCATTCCTGGATGATCACGCGTATCTAATACAGGCATATATTAATTTGCAGGAGGTAACTGGCAATCAAAATTACCTTCTGAAAGCAAAAGAACTGGCGGAAGAAACCATTGCCCGCTTTTCGGATGAGAAATCCCTTTTTTTTTACTTTACGCCATTTGGCCAGGAAGATGTTGTGGTACGCAAAAAGGAAGTGTATGATGGGGCAATACCTTCTGGTAACGCAGTAATGGCGGATAATTTACATTATTTGTCTGTAGTTTTTAATATCCCGGCATGGCGTAACAGGGTAGAATCGATGATAGTGTCAATCGGGCAAACTGCTACAAAATATCCCGGTTCATTTGGTTTTTGGGCTTCGGTTCTGCAAAATATCACAGAAGGGATGAACGAGATCGCTGTTGTTGGAGAAAATTCAATTGATGTTCTTAAGGTGTTAAACAGGAGTTATATTCCTAATAAAATTATTCAATCAGCTTTTGAGCCCTTAATGGAATTCCCTTTATTAAAAGATAAAATAATCAACGATGGCAAAACCTGGATTTATCTTTGCAGAAATTATTATTGTAGCCAGCCTGTTACTTCTGTAAATGAATTTTTACAAACTGTCGAAAAAACCTTATTAATTTCTTCATAATTTTTTTATTTACACATATAATAATACCATGTCCGCTGCGTTTATATACGTTAGACATTAAATTTCATTTAATTACGAATAAGAATTGCTTAGTTAATTATTATGAGTTTAATATTGTATAAATTATTTAATTACATTTGCTTTATACCCTATTTAATAATATTTAATAAAGAATGAAAAGCCAACTCTTAACAGTTTCAACGCTAACTATACTGATAATTTCGTCGGTTAGTTGTTTTAAAGGTAAAACAAAAGGGGTGCCTGATAATGGCCAGCTTGTTGGTGTTGCACCTTCAACCCGCGGAAGCATGGGCAGGCCAATCGGAATGGTGTATGTACCACCCGGAACCTTTCACATGGGCCCAAGTGATGAGGATATCAACTACAATTTTACGGCTCGTAACAAACAAGTTTCTATTAGTGGCTTTTGGATGGATGCCACCGAAATGACAAATAACCAGTACCGCCAGTTTGTGTATTGGGTAAGAGATTCTTTGTCTGCCGTGCAAATGGGTTATATGAAAGTAAGCCCGGATGGTGATACTGCTGTTGACTGGAAAAAAGCCCAAACAATTAATTATGGCAACCGCACTACTCTTGAGAAATTAAATACTTTAGTGCTTGCACCCGATAACAGGCTTTACAACAGGATAGAAATTGACCCGGCTAAGCTTCTGTATAACGTGCAGGACTTTGATTTAAAAGAGGCCGCAAAACGCGAAAATGCAGGCAGGGCGCGGAAAGACTTTATTTACCGTTATAATCAGCAGGTATATCCTGATACGCTTGTTTGGATGAGGGATTTCTCTTATTCTTACAACGAGCCAATGACAAAACGTTATTTCACACATCCTTCATTTGGCAATTACCCTGTTGTAGGCGTTACCTGGAAACAGGCCGAAGCCTTTTGCCATTGGAGAAGCCATTACCTTAATAGCTTTCTTGAAAAAACAAAAAAAGCTGTTGAAAGCGATTTTCGCCTGCCTACAGAAGCAGAATGGGAATATGCGGCACGTGGTGGCCGCACACAGTCTATGTACCCCTGGGGTAACTATTATTTAAGAAATAAAAAAGGTTGCCTTCTTGCTAATTTCAAGCCTGGTCGCGGTAACTATGCTGAAGACGGCGGTTTTTATACTGTGCGTGCAGATGCTTATTGGCCAAACGATTTTGGCTTATATAATATGGCAGGAAATGTTTCAGAATGGACATCATCTTATTTTTACGAAGGCGCCTACAACTTTCAGCATGATATGAACCCGGACATACGTTATAATGCACAAGACAGTGATCCTCCCCGCATGAAACGTAAAGTTGTTCGCGGCGGCAGTTGGAAAGATGTTGGGTTTTTTCTTCAAACAAGTACCCGCCAGTACGAATACCAGGATACTGCAAAATCTTATATAGGCTTCAGGTGTGTTATTGACTTGCCGGCGCAACTGCGTGCAAGGTAATTTAGTATAGCACTTGAACCATTAATTTAAAAAACGCAAATTAGCAGGTACAATATTGTATCGCCTTTCTTTTAAAAAATCAATACATATCTATGGCAGCCGCAATCCCTCCCAAAGTTAGCCGAGTAGTTGACATTTTCGTATCCATAGCAGCAGCTGTGGTAATAGTTGGGGCTTTATTTAAACTTGAACACTGGAATGGTGCTGATGAAATGCTGATTGTGGGTTTAGGTACTGAGTCTCTCGTATTTTCTGTATATGGTATTCTTTATTTGGTGTATCCCGCAATTGACGACCATGAAGTGCATCTTGATAAAAAACTTACCGGCGCTACCGCTGGTAACCCGGCATTAAAAACGATGGAAAAAATGCTGGAGGAGGCTGATATTACGCCAACCACTTTATCAAAACTAAGCGAAGGTTTCCAAAAATTAGGCACCACCGTTGATGGCATGGGTGAAATTGGTGATGCAGTTGCTGCCACCGGAGAATATACCACTAAAACTAAGGAAGCTACAATAGCCATAGGCGCTGTTAGAGATGCTTATTCCACTGCAGCATCTTCTGTAGGCGCATTTAATGATGCTACAGAAAGCGCTAAGTTTTTTCATGTACAAATACAGGTGCTTACCAATAACCTTTCTTCGTTAAATACCATATACGAACTGGAATTGCAGGAAAGCAATAACCATTTAAAAGCATTGAATTCGTTCTACGGCAAGCTGAACGAAGCATCTGCGGCCATGACAGGCACAGCAGAAGATGCTACCAGGGCAAAGGAGCAGATAACAGCATTGGCAAATAACCTTGGCCGGCTTAACCAGATATATGGCAGCATGATAAGTGCTATGCAGGGCAGGTAAGGGAATGTGTGAAAGAAATAAACAAAGAACCTTTAGAACAAAAATTAAACGGTAAATATAACATGGCACTACCTAAAGAGCCACGGCAAAAGATGATCAACCTGATGTATTTAGTGCTTACAGCATTGCTGGCGCTAAATGTATCTGTAGAAATTCTTAACGCATTTAAAACGGTGAACAGCAGTTTAGAAAAAACAAATGGGGTAGTATATAATTCTACTCAGACATATATGGCTTCTCTCTTTAGTCTCACGCAAAAGGACGAAACGAAAGAAAAAGCTAATATATGGTATCCATTCGCTTTAAAAGCGAAGAATCTTTCTGATAGTGCATACAATAATATTCAGGATTTGAAGGATAGTTTATTACGGGCAACAGACTTTAACCCGGCAAAAAACGGAGATTCTACTTATAAGGATGATGATATTGAAGCTGCCCAAAGGATTATAGTTGAAAAGGGTGCGGGGAAGAAATTATTGAGTATGCTTACTACTTATAAAACGCAAATTTTGGGTATTGACACCGCGATTAAAAAGGAAATAGGAGGGCCATCCTTCCCACTTGATCTAAATCCGCCAAAAAGCAAGAACAAGGGCAATAAAACCTGGGAAGCAGCGTATTTTACAATGACCCCAACTGTAGCGGCATTAACAATATTAAGCAAATTCCAAAATGATATACGCACCACTGAGAATAAGGTTGTAGAATTTTGCCATAAGCAGGTTGGGCAGGTAGAAAATCGGTTTAACCAGTTTAAGCCAATTGTAGAGCAGAGTGCAACTTATGTAATGAACGGGGAACAAATTGATATAACAGCAGGCCTTGGGGCTTTTAATAGTGCAAAGAAGCCTTCTGTTACTATTGATGGTCAGGCTCAGCAAATCAACGATAGCGGGTTCGTTAGAAAAACCTTTACTGCAACCGGTGTTGGTTCGCATTCTGTAAATGTTGTGGTTTCTTATACCGATCAGGATGGGATACCTCGAAGTATTCCAAGAACAATTACCTATGTAGTGGGCCAGCCAACCGGCTTATCAATAAGCGCTGATGATGTTGAAGTGTTGTATGTGGATCTTGAAAATCATATTAGTATAAACGCAGGTGTGGGTGCGGAAAAAGTGCATGTTTCCTCTGATAATGGAATTATTAAAAATGGGGAAAGGCCAGGTGTTTATATAGCAGAACCGGCAAAGGCTTCAGTGCCTGCAAACATCACGATAAATGTAGATGGGAAAGGGCGACAAGTTAAGACCTTTAAAGTAAGAACTGTACCTGACCCGATCGCGATGGTTGGAATTAGTAAAGGTGGCCGTATGCGGGTGAATGAATTTAAGGCTCAGTTTGGCGTTGCTGCAGTATTAGAAAACTTTATATTTCAGGGGGTAAAATTTCATGTTACCGGTTATACGTTAGTATGTACAGGAGCGGGTTTTCCTCAACTGAAGTTTGCAGATGTACAGGGAGATTCATTTGACCCTGTACGGGCAACAATGGTAGAACAAGCAAGGCCAGGCACTACTGTTACTATTGATAATATAAGGGCAAGCGGGCCGGGGGGAAGCAGGCTTTTGCCACCAATTGTTTTTAACCTTTTTTAAAACTATTTATATGAAGTTTCAACATATTAAATGGGCCATTGTACCGATGTTGTTATTATTATTTGCCGATTCATCTTTTGCACAACGCAAAAAGAAAGTAAATACGCAAAATAACCCTCCTGTACCGCAAAATTCTAATTACGGTAACTCTAATTATGGTACCGATACAACTCAAAAACCCAATACGCAAAACTCCAATTACGGAAATAACAATGGGCCCGTTAAAAAGGATACTTTGCCAATTACTGTAATCAAGGGTTCAAATGGATTATTAGACACTATTAGGCCTTCGTTGAGGAATGATGCTGCTATTGAGCAAAATCTTATTAAAGACAGAACTCCACTAGAGTATGAAAATATCAGGGAGGATGATGCTGTTTACCGGGTACGTGTTTGGAGAGAGATAGACACCCGCGAAAAAATAAATCTTCCTTTCAGGTATGCTGCAACAGAAGATAATGGCAGCCAAAGGTTTATTGCTATCTTGTTAGGCGCCATTAAAAGCGGGCAGGTGACAGCATTTAGCGGTGATGACGACCGCTTTACCACGCCTATAACTGCCGACGCAGCATTCAATGCTTTTGGCGGAGGCTTTGATACGGTAAAGCAATATAATGCTGATCAAAGCGTAATTGGTTACCAGGTAAGGGCAAAGGCTGTAGAACCTGATTCAATTTATAAATTCAGGATAAAAGAAGAGTGGATATTCGATAAACAAACCAGCCGTATGTATGTACGTATTTTGGGTATTGCTCCGGTTGTGCCGTATAAGTTATCTACAGGAGATATTGTAGCAAACAGCGACAGGCCTGTTTGGTGGGTTTATTATCCTGATATGCGCCCGGTGCTGGCAAAATATGAAGTGTATAACCCAAAGAATTACGGGGCAAGAATGACATGGGAAGAACTGTTTGAAAGCCGTATGTTTAGCAGTTATATTATTAAATCAACACTTGATAATCCTTTTGACCAATACCTTGCAGGCATGTATCCTAACAGCACACTTTTCCGTTTACTGGAAGGCGATAATATAAAAGGAAAAATATTTGATTACGAGCAATCTCTTTGGTCGTATTAGTCAAAAAAATATATAACAAACAAACAAGCCCAAAACAATTGCTTTGGGCTTGTTTGTTTTATGCCTGTTTCCGGCTTTTTTATTAAAATAACCTATTGAGATTCAAGGGGCATAAAGCACGGAATGAAGTTTTTAACGGCGTATGGTTTTTTTATTAATTTTTTTAGAAAATTTACAAAAAAAATTGCTATAGGCAAAGTAAAACAATACATTTGCAATGGTTTTTCATAGGATATTGGATTTTAAAACGGGGTGGGATTTTAATCCGGGCCCCATTTTTATTTTTGTAAATGCTCCCATATAAGCTTTGCTTTTGCATTTCCTATTAGCTTTTCCATTTCCTCTACGGTTTTTGAACGAACATTTTTTACCGATTTATACTCCTGCAGTAAAAGGGTAGCAGTGTTTTTGCCAATACCTTTTATATTTTCCAGTTCGTTTACAAATGTTCCCTTCGAACGCTTATTGCGGTGGAAGGTTATACCAAAACGATGCACTTCATCACGTATGCGTCGTATAAGCTTTAAAGAGTCACTGTCCCAGGCCAGTTTTATTGATTGAACATCACCCGGAAAAAATATCTCTTCTTCATTTTTTGCTAAACCCACTACAGTCATTTTACCGGTCAAGTTTAATTCTTCTATGCTTTCCATAGCGGCGCTTAACTGTCCTTTGCCACCATCAATGATCACCAATTGCGGCAATGCCTCATTTTCAAGCACAAGGCGTTTATACCTTCTATACACCACTTCTTTCATCGTTGCAAAATCATTAATGCCTTCCACCGTTTTTACATTAAAATGGCGGTAATCTTTTTTGCTAGGTAAGCCATCCTTGAAGCAAACCATTGCAGACACAGGATAGCTGCCCTGGAAATTAGAATTGTCAAAACATTCAATATGCACAGGCACTTCGCTTAACTGAAGGTCTGCCTGGAGTTGATATAGCACCTTCTTTTTTTCCACGTCGCTTTTACCTTCAAGCTGCAGTGTCTTTTTCTTTTTTATTTCTTCTTTAAAGTAGTTTACATTTTTCTGGGACAGTTCAAGCAGCTTTTTTCTGTCCCCCCCTTTTGGTACAGTAACCGTAACACTTTCACCGGGATAGTTTATTTCAAAAGGCACCACAATTTCAGCAGCCCCGCCATTTGCCGGATGAAAAGTTTCCCTAAGGTTAGCAATAGCAAATGCCAATACCTCCTCATCAGTTTCTTCCAGCTTTGGCTGTAATTCAACAGTATGTGTTTGTACAATAGTTCCGTTTTCTACCATAAGATAATTTACATAAGCAACATCATTATCCTTAAGAATAGAAAAAACATCAAGGTTTGATAAGTGCCTGCTTACAACAACGGATTTAGATTGATATGTTTCAAGGTGGTCCAGCTTTTTCTTTACCTGCTCTGCTCTCTCAAATTCCAATGCTGTTGCATAGTCGGCCATTTGTTTTTTATAGCGCTGAATTATTGGCGATAAATTGCCTTTAAGTAGTTGCCTAACCTGCTGCAGCCCTTCTGCATAATCTTCCTCACTTTGTAAATTCTCACACGGGCCTTTGCAATTACCTAAATGGTACTCAAGGCAAACTTTAAACTTGTGCTTCTCAATATTATTTTTAGTAAGGGGCAATTTGCAGGTTCGTAAGGGAATATACTGGCGTATAAAGCTAAGAAGCTCACGTACTTTTCCTGCAGACGTAAATGGCCCAAGGTATTCCGAGCCATCATTTATTTTCTTACGGGTTAAAAAAATACGCGGAAAAGGTTCTTTTTTAATGATGATGTAGGGGTAAGATTTATCATCTTTTAAATTGATATTATACCTCGGCTGAAATTGCTTTATTAATGAGTTTTCTAAAAGAAACGCATCCTGCTCAGAATCAACAATGGTAAATTCAATTCGCTGTATCCGCTGTACTAATTCATGTGTTTTATAGCTTGTAAATGTTTTATTAAAATACGAACCAACCCGTTTACGCAGGTTTTTTGCTTTACCTACATATAAAAGCTCGCCTGCATTATCAAAATACTTATAAATGCCTGCGTTTAATGGAATGGTATGTACGATGTTTTGAAAATCTTTTGCCTTCATATATAAGTTGCAAAATTAAGGCTGATTATTCCAAACAATAATATTTTGCTGGGTCGTTGTTACATTGCCGGGGGCCTCGGTAATGCTGTTTATATAAAAGTTTTTATCATTTTTCCAGCCGCCTTTTTCCGTAACTAATGTGTCGCCATAACTTTTTACTTTGGTAATAAATACTCTTTTTACATGCTGGTCACCGGCATCAAGCAAAACAGTCAGGCTCTGCAAGGGCAAGCTGCTGTCTTTAGCTGTATAGTTAAAAGTGTAGCTATTCGTAGTTTCATCCAAAAAAATATTCTCTGTATAAAGCTTATGAAGGCTTTTATCATTAATATCATATTCAATAAAGGCCTGCGCCCACTGGTTAAATTGTTGCTTATTTAATGCAACAGAATCTTTCCGGCCATTTTTAATAGTTATTTTATAAATAAAAGGCGAGGTGTTGTCAACATTTTCAATCTGTTCTTTAAAATAATCAATTACGGGGTAAAACAACCTTATTGTGTCGCCGGTTTTTTCCAGGGGTTTATTTGCGGTATTATTTTTACATCCGTACATTGAACAAATGATGCATAGAAGCAATGAGCAAAACGCAAGATTTTTTTTCATTAAATAAAATTATTCGAATGGGGATGCAAAAAGCAAATCCTCCTGCAAAAAGCAGGAGGATTTGTATATAACTAATTTTGATTGCAAATTATTATGGAAGAGATTTTACAAAACCAATTTTTATACCGTAATCAAGCAAATGTTCTTTTATAGGGTAATTTCCAGCAAGGGTTGGCAATACCTGGTAACGGAATTGCGGGCCTATTTGCCACCTGAATTCGCCTGTGGTGTATCCTAAATATGTTTCAAAATTTGTATTGATATTCCATTGACGCAATAGCTTAGAGCCGTCAACCAGGCTGTTTTTGGTATCGGAAGAAATAATACTAAAAGGTTCCCTGTTAAATATATAGGTAGGTTGTATGGCGGTAGCTAAACCCCACGATAATCTTCCGCTGCTCCATGCTTTCCAGTCAACACCTATCGGCATTGACATTTCATAATACCGGTTTCGCAAAACAATGGCATCGTTGACTGGGGCAATTGCTGCGGGATGCGGTGCATTAATATTTTGTGGTACACTGCCTCCTCCGCCTGTAAAGGAATTATTACTGGTTGGCGTATTAGTTATATCGGGGCTGCTTTTATATGCTACTACATCATATTGCCTCATATCAAATTGAAATCCTGAGCGAAGGGTAAGGCGGTCATTTAATTTATATCCAATAGTGGCACCTGCTTCATATCCTGCCGCCGGCTTGTGGCGGGCAGAACGGCTAAGATCAACTTTGTAATTAGCGCCATAGGGTATTCCCGGAACATAATTATTACTGGTAGAGCCATGAACATTGTCAACCAACCTTCTGTAGCTTATGGAAGGGGTTGCAAAAAATTGAAAGTCGAACTTGTCAGACCTTGGCTTAAATTTAAATGCAGTAATGCCGGGTTCCTGGGCAACAGTGGTTTCGATATTTAACCCTTTTGGAGTAAATGAAGGCGACCCACCTAAAGAAAACATAAAATTGTTCTTATGTGTTGTTTTTGGCAGCATGCTAAAATGTAACAAGGGCCCGTTTAAAGCCTGGCTTTCATCTGGCATGGTTACCATCATCCAATTGATATTATTTTTTGCAACATCAGGTGTGCTTGCTCTTTTGGATATTTTCTTTTGATCCAATGCCGGAGTTGTAAGGGCTGCAGCATTAAATGGCGCAGAGGTTGTGTTAACTGCGATGGCTGGATTAACTATTGAATTTTCTGCGGGCAATAATTCAGGAATATTGTCATAATCAGCAAATGCATTTGGTATTGCATTATCAATGTCAATATTTTTGGTTACATCAGCTATGGTTTGTTGTGTAATATGCTGGGGCGACAGATGTTCTTCAAGATTTTCCTGTGGTTGCTTGCTAACAGGTTCAATATTTTCTGAAGGTTTCTTCGCACTACCATTAGCAGCGTATGTAATTGACTGGTGTTGCGGCCTAATTAAAACAGTGCCAACTACAAGGGCAGATATTACAAAAAGAGTAATTATGGTTAATGCGGGCCATTTCTTATGCCCATGCAAATCCTGCTGAATGCTCCTCCATACATGGTCTGAAGGGTACATGCGGTGCTGGCTCACCTGTTGTTCAAGGTAATTCTCAAATTCGTCTCTGTTCAGCGGGTTTTTCATGAATGATCTGCTTGCTTACAGCTAGTTTGGTTTATTTCTTAAAAGCAGCCGCCCAATTTAATTCCTCTTCCGGCTTTTCCAATATCTTCTTCTTTATCAAAATCCCTTCCAACATTGTTTTTGCTCTTGTGTATTGGCTCCTGCTTGTACTTTCTTCTATATCCAGCATTTCTGCAATTTCTTTATGGTTGTACCCTTCAATTGCATAAAGGTTTAAAACCGTTTTATAGCCCACCGGCAGTAATCTTATACATTCTACAACCTGTTTCGCCTGCATTAGCGACGGCACTGTTTCTTCTTTTACCTGCAGGTACGATGCATAAGCCAGATCAATGTTTTCGTTAAACTTTTTATATTTCTTTAAAAAATTAATACATGTATGAACAATGATCTTTCTTACCCAGCCTTCAAATGCGCCCTTATTTTGAAAGGTATGTATTTGGGTAAAAACCTTTATAAAACCTTCCTGCAGCATATCTTCTGCATCTTCCCTGCTTTGTGCAAACCTATAACACACAGACAGCATTTTGGGGCTATACCGGTTGTATAATTCCCTCTGTGCTACCGGATCGTGTTGCAAACAGCCCGATAAGATGGATTGTTCTGTCATTAGGTAAGTATGATTACCCATAAAAATAGACAATTATTATTGTATATCGCTGCATTGGGCAATTTTATTTCATTAAAAGCCGGATATTTTAAGGGAAAAATGGGGAAAAATTCAATTCTAATCCCCTTTAGCCTGCTAACTTAATGCTTAAGCTACTTGTTAATATTTTATTACAGTTAAACCTGCAAATAATACGGCAGTCTATCTGGCCGTTTAAACAAAGTAATCTGGCATAACATTGGTAAACAAAAAACAAAAGTCAACAGCTATGAAAAAGATCTTTGCATCCGTATTTGCGCTTTTATTAATTGCATCGGCAGTACAGGCACAAAGTGTGCATTTAGGTATTAAGGCCGGCGCCAATTTTGACAAGATCCAGGGCCAGTCTTTTAAAGATGGCTTTGACCTGGGTTTCCAGCTCGGTGGATTTGTTGATATCGGGTTGAGTAAAACAATAAGTATCCAGCCCGAGGTTTTATTTAATCAGTCAAATACTAAATATGCGGCAGATTCAGCCATTGGGGGAACAGTTATAAAAAACCTGAATGATGGTGACAATATAAAACTTAATTATTTAAGTATCCCAATCCTTCTGAATGTTAATGTGGCAAAAGTATTAACCCTGCAGGCAGGCCCGCAATACAGTATTTTGATGAACAGTCATGAAACTGTGTTGGAGAACGGCCAGGATGCTTTTAAAAACGGTAATTTTGCCCTGGCGGTGGGGGCAAGGGTAAACCTGGGCGGTTTGCAGATATATGGAAGGTATAATGTGGGCTTATCATCTATTAATGATGCCACAAACTCAGACAATTGGAAAAGCCAGCAAATACAGGTAGGCATTGGTTTAAAAATATTGTAAGAAGGCGCCTGCTAAAGGCTTAATTGTTTTGGGTTTATCTTATTAAAAAAGAAATTTCTCTAAAATCGGGACAGTAGAGCCGCCGGGCGTCTTAAAAAGGGAAAGCATCACTTTTACAGGTGATGCTTTCTTTTTACGACAATTTGTTTATTTTACTACCCTAAATTTTCCTTTGGCATTTTAATTGACCTACTTACCTTTCACCGCTGAATGGACCTTAGTTTAAAGAAGCTATGACATTTTGACGTTAAGAAAGCGTGTATGAATAAAGACAATTTTTTCCTTAGGGCCGAAGACGATACAGATTTTCTGCCTATAATTCCTATCAATGAAAACGAAAATGAGCAGGATAAGAACCTAATTATTCCCGATTTTCTGCCATTATTACCATTGAGAAATACGGTTTTGTTTCCAGGTGTTGTATTGCCAATAACTGTTGGCCGCGATAAAAGCATTAAAGCCGTAAACGATGCTTATAAAACAAACAAATTAATAGGTGTACTGGCGCAGAAAGACGCAAATATAGAAGAGCCCGAGTTAAAAGACCTTTGCGACATTGGTACAGTAGCCAAAATTGTAAAGCTCATAAAAATGCCTGATGGTGGCACTACCATTATAATACAGGGCAAAAAGCGTTTCACGTTATTAAGTATTATAGAAGAAGACCCTTATTTTAAAGCCAATATCAGCCTGCTTCCGGAAGACGGTGGCCTGGAGGATGAGGATTTTGATGCTTATACAGGTTCTATTAAAGAACTTGCTACGCAGATAATCCAGTTGTCCCCCAATATGCCTACCGAAGCTGCCATCATTTTAAAGAATATAGAAAATCCATCTTTTCTTATACATTTTGTGGGCAGCAATTTAAACAGCGACCTATCCGAGAAACAAGCCCTGCTGGAAATTGATGACCTTAAATTGCGTGCGGAAAAGCTGATTGAATTATTGCAACGTGAACTGCAGTTTGCCGAACTTAAAAACAAGGTTACCAATAAAACGCGTACAGAGATTGATAAACAGCAACGGGAATATTTTCTGCACCAGCAGATGAAAAGCATTAAAGAGGAATTGGGCGGAGAATCTAACGACCGTGAGATTATAGAAATGAAGAAGAAGGCCGAGCTGAAAAAATGGCCTGATACCGCTAAACAAATGTTTAAAACGGGTATTGAAAAGCTGGAACGTATGCACCCCAGCACCCCTGACTACTCTGTTGTGTACAACCATCTTGACTTGTTACTTGAACTGCCCTGGCATGAATATACCAAAGACAGTTATAATCTTGAGAATGCCCGTAAAGTGTTGGATAAAGACCATTATGGCATGATGAAGATAAAAGAAAGGATTATTGAATACCTGGCTGTACTGAAACTAAAAGGGGATATGAAAAGCCCGATACTGTGTTTTATTGGCCCCCCCGGTATTGGTAAAACGTCACTTGGCAAAAGTATAGCGCATGCAGTAGGCAGAAAGTATGTTAGGGTTAGCCTTGGCGGCCTTCATGATGAAAGTGAGGTTCGCGGCCACCGTAAAACCTATATAGGCGCTATGCCCGGCCGCATTATTCAAAATATACGAAAAATAAAAACGTCCAACCCGGTAATGATATTGGATGAAATAGATAAGATAGGAAACGATTTTCGCGGCGACCCTTCATCAGCCTTACTTGAAGTGCTAGACCCTGAGCAAAACAACAGCTTCTATGATAATTATCTTGAAATGGAATATGACCTTAGCAAGGTATTATTCATTGCTACAGCAAACAATATTCAGAATATTCAACCGGCCTTACGCGACAGGCTTGAGATAATTGACCTCAGCGGTTATGCTGTAGAAGAAAAAGTAGAGATAGCAAAACGCCATCTTATTCCCAAACAAAAAGAAGCACATGGCTTAAATAATTTAAACTTTAAGATAAGTGATAAGGTGCTTGAAAAAGTAATTGAAAATTATACGAGGGAAAGCGGTGTGCGTGAACTTGACAGGCAGCTTGCCAGTATTATGCGAAACCAGGCTAAGGAATTTGCTGTGCGTAATAAACTAAAGCCCACCCTTACCCTGCATGATATTGAAAAAATATTGGGCACAGCACGGTACAGCAACGAAATTTATAAAACGGCAAATATGCCCGGCGTTACCGTTGGGCTTGCATGGACTTATGTTGGCGGCGATATATTATTTATTGAAACGGTGCTGAGCGATGGCAAAGGCGAAATAAAACTTACAGGTAATCTCGGAAATGTAATGAAAGAAAGCGCAACTACAGCCTTTACTTATTTACAGGCTAATGCCAGGAAAATTGGTATTGACACCGAATTGTTTAATAAAAAAATGGTGCATGTGCATGTACCCGAAGGCGCCGTGCCAAAAGATGGCCCCAGCGCAGGTATAACCATGCTAACATCGCTTTCATCGGCATTCACCGGGCGAAAAGTGAAACCTTACCTCGCCATGACCGGCGAAATAACGCTTCGCGGGCAGGTATTGCCTGTGGGTGGCATTAAAGAAAAAGTATTGGCCGCAAAAAGAGCAGGGCTGCGCGAAATAGTGCTTTGCTGGCAAAACGAAAAAGATGTAAAGGAAATAGACAGCAGCTTTATAAAGGGATTGCAGTTTCACTATGTAAAAACCATGCAGCAGGTGCTGGATATAGCATTACAATAAATATTTTACCTAAAAGCAAACTGGATATGCAAAAACCCCGTTTGTTTAATTATCAACATTTTTTCATGTTGGTTGTTTTAAGGGTTAAAAAAAATCTTCCCCCATTTTTATGGGGGAATTTTTTTTGAAGGTGGTTAATTATTGCAACTGATTTTCAGTTGCAATAATTATATTTGCATTATATGTCAAAGAAAGAAAAGCTCAAAAAGCGATTTTTATCTAAGCCACGGGATTTTACATTTGATGAATTAACTTCATTGCTAACGGGGTTGGGCTATGAAATACATAACAAAGGAAAGACATCTGGTTCAAGAGTTGCGTTTACTCATTTAACAACAAAGCATATTATTACCTTACATAAACCACATCCTTCTAACGTCTTAAAAGCTTACCAGGTAAATGAGATATTGGATGAATTGATTAAACAACAATTATTATGAAAAGAGACTTTTTAGAATATAAAGAATTTACAGGTTCAGTGCATTTTAGTACGGAAGATGAAGTGTTCTTTGGAAAGATTGAGGGCATACCTGATCTTGTTTCTTTTGAAGGCAGTACCGTAAGGGAATTGAAAAAGGCCTTTGAAGAGGCTGTTAACCAGTATATAGACATCTGCAATGAGCAGAATAAACCGGTAATGAAAACATTGAAGGGCTCTTTTAATGTGCGTATAGACCCAGGCCTTCACCGTAAAGCATATAATGCTTCCCTTGCAAAGGGTATTTCCCTAAATCAATTTGTACAAAAGGCAATCGAAAATCAATTGTCAGAATAATTAAATATACCGGCAATTTTTCTAACGTTTATTCAGGTTACCTTTAACCATATTCTTTATGTATGAAAATGATATTTTCGCTATTGGCATTGCTTGCTATTAACCTTGGTTCTTTCTCCCAATCCCAACAACAAAAAATAGATTCTGTTTGCGCATTGATGAAAAGCTACTTTAATGCAAAAGATGCGGATAAAATATATGCGCTGGCAGGGGATGATTTTCGCAAACAACTGTCATTAGCGAACTTTAAACAGATTTGCACAACCAATCTTTTCCCGCTTGGTGAGTTGAAAGAAACGGTTTTTGAAAAATATGATGGTGGCACAAGCAAATACAAAGCTGTTTTTGCAACAGTAAACCTTGACCTGTTGCTAAGCCTTGACAAAACTGATAAAATAGAATTATTTCTTTTCAGGCCCTATACAGACGAAAAAGCAAAGAAAACTGCCGAAGCGCCTTTTATAAACCCTTTAAGCACAGTGCTTGATAAAAAGGTGGATAGTGTACTGCGGCCTTTTATACAACAACTGAATACGGTTGGGGTAAGCGTTGCCGTTTTAAAAGATGGAAAAGTATATTATTACGGGTATGGTGAAACGGCAAAAGGTAATGGCCAGGTACCGTCTTCATCTACTATTTTTGAAATTGGTTCTATTTCCAAAACGTTTACTGCAACATTGCTTGCCGACGCAATAAATAAAGGTAAAATAAGCCTGGATGATGCGGCAAATAAATATTTGCCCGATTCTATTCCCCCACTGATTTTTGATGGTGTTCCTGTAACAATAAAAACGCTCATCAATCATTCGTCAGGCATACCACGCATGCCGGACAATTTTGGCGACAATGCAACAGACCCTTATAAAGATTATGACGACAGTAAGATGTTTAGCTTTTATGTGCATTTTAAACCTATTCGCAAGCCCGGAGACAAATATGAATATTCTAATCTTGCTGTAGGCACAGTTGGTGTTATACTTGAAAGAATAAATAAATCACCCTATGAACAACTGCTTATTAAAACCATTTGCGGGCCGCTTGGCATGAATGATACTAAAGTGTACTTGAATAAGAAGGATTCATCCAGTTTTGCAACCGGGTATGATAATGGCGAATATGCTGCACCATGGAATTTTAAAGCATTTATGGGTGCAGGTGGCATACGATCTACAACCACTGACATGATCAAATATGCAGAGGCGCAATTAGGGCAGGCGCCGGCTGTTTTAAATAAAGATATTCAGTTAACCCACAATATTACCTTTAAAAGCAAAGATGCCACGCTTGGTATGGCATGGCATTATATAAAACCTGGCAATGATGAAATACTGTTTCATAACGGCGGCACAGGCGGCTACAGAAGTTATCTTGCCGTAAACCTGCAGAAAAAATTTGCTGTTGTGCTTTTATCAAATACGACTATTAGCGTCGACGGAATTGGGAACGAGTTGATGAAATGGCTGGAGCAGGAGCGATGATTCCGGACGCTGATTTGGGACGCTGATTTGGGTGGATTTTAGCGATGAGACGGATTAGCGAAGATCCATTTGGTAATTTTCTGTAGTACATTACGCCATCTCCAACAATCTCTCCTTCTCTGCTTTAAAAGATTCTCTTGGTTTCAATCCCAGCAATTGAAACATAGCATTATCTTCATCAAAACTTGGGTTAGGGGTAGTCAATAGTTTGTCACCCGCAAAAATGGAGTTGGCACCCGCCATAAAACAAAGCGCTTGTTCGGCAAGGCTCATTTCAGTACGGCCTGCGCTTAATCTTACCATGGTGGCTGGCATCAATATACGGGCGGTGGCAATCATCCTTACCATATCCCAAATATCAACCTTGGGGTTATTTTCAAGCGGTGTGCCCTTTACCCGTACCAAGGCATTAATGGGCACACTTTCCGGGTGCTGTGGCATCGTGCTTAGCGTATGCAGCATGGTAATGCGGTCTTCATGTGTTTCTCCAAGTCCAATAATGCCGCCGCAACAAACAGTAACACCTGCTTTGCGTACATTATCCAAAGTTTGCAGGCGGTCGTTATAGGTGCGGGTTGTAATTATTTCATTATAATATTCAGAAGAGGTGTCTAAGTTGTGATTATAGGCATACAAACCTGCATCCGCCAGTTTATGAGCTTGTTCTTCATTCAGCATGCCCAGGGTGCAGCAAACTTCCATACCCATTTCATTAACGCCTTTCACCATATCCAGTACCCGGTCAAAATCTTTATTATCACGCACCTCGCGCCAGGCTGCACCCATGCAAAACCGCGTGCTGCCTGCATTCTTTGCTTTTTGCGCGTATTGCAGCACCTCTTCTTTTTTCATCAATGCCTGCACGTTAACGCCGGTGTTATAGCGTGCTGCCTGCGGGCAATAGGCGCAATCTTCACTACAGCCACCGGTCTTTATACTTAACAAAGTGCATACCTGCACTTCAGCGGTATCATTGTATTCTTTGTGTACGGTTGCAGCTTTATATATCAACTCAAGTAAAGGCGTGTTGTAAATATCATGCACCTCGTCAATGCTCCAGTCGGTTCTTATAACTGTATTCATTACTGCTATTTGGCGACAAAAATAAGGAGTTTGGGCTTATACCTTATTTTTCAATCCTTATCCTTTAATTTTATCGCCTGATGAATATTTTCTCAGAAAGGATAACGACATTTAATGCCCTGCCCTTTTATAAAGTTTTAGTATGAAAAGATTCTTAGATGATAATTTTTTATTGTACTCAAAAACTTCTGAAAAGCTGTATCATGAGTTTGCAAAGGATATGCCCATCATTGATTATCATAACCATTTACCGCCTGAACAAATTGCAAACGATCACTGTTTTGAAAATATTACGCAGGCATGGTTATATGGAGACCATTATAAATGGCGCGCAATGCGTACCAATGGAGTGGATGAAAGTTATTGCACGGGAAATAAAACAGATGCTGAAAAATTTGAAAAATGGGCGGCGGTTGTACCCTACACTTTACGTAACCCCCTTTATCACTGGACGCACCTTGAGCTTCAACGGTACTTTAATGTACATGAGATATTGTCTGCTGCCAATGCGCGGAAAGTATATGATGAGTGCTCGGCTAAACTTTCTTCACCCGAATATTCCGTTCGTAATTTGCTCAGGGAAATGAAGGTAGAAATGCTTTGTACAACCGACGACCCTGCAGACGACCTTATCCATCACAAAAAAATACAGGCAGATAATTTTGAAATAAAAGTATTGCCCGGCTTTAGGCCCGATAAGTATATGGCTGTTGAAAATGTGCAGGTATTTAATAACTCTTTGGATAAACTTGGGGAAGTTTCAAATATAGCAATTGATTCATTCGATGGATTACTTGAAGCATTACAGAAGCGGGTAGATTATTTTGCAAAGCATGGTTGTATTTTATCTGACCATGGGCTTGAACAATTGTATGCCGAAAGCTACACACAAAAAGAGATCGAGCGAATATTTTTAGATGCACGGATGAATAAAGGTTTGAGTAGTGAGGCGGTTATAAAATTCAAATCCGCAATGTTGTTTCAGCTTGCCAAAATGTATCATGCAAAAGGCTGGGTACAGCAGTACCATCTTGGTGCTTTGCGCAACAACAACTCCCGGGCTTTGCAACAGCTTGGGGCCGATACCGGGTGGGATTCCATCGGCAACAGCATTTCAGCAAAGTCAATCTCAACATTTCTCGACAGGCTGAATAGTACAAACCAACTGGCAAAGACTATTTTGTATAATCTTAACCCGGCTGATAATGCTTTAATAGCAACCATGGCGGGTAATTTTAATGACGGCTCTGTAGCAGGCAAAGTGCAATGGGGCAGCGCCTGGTGGTTTCTTGATCAAAAAGACGGAATGACACAACAAATAAATACACTGTCTAATATGGGGTTGTTAAGCAGGTTTGTCGGCATGCTTACAGATTCGAGAAGTTTTTTATCATACCCGAGGCATGAATATTTCAGAAGGATATTATGCAATATTTTGGGAGAAGAAATAGAGAATGGCGAATTATCCGGAGACATTGAATGGACAGGGAAAATAGTACAGGATATTTGTTATTACAATGCAAGAGAGTATTTCAAAATACACTAAATCTTTCCGCCAATTGACCGAAAGACTTTAAAACCGATGAAGAAATTTTGCTGGATATGAATCTGGAAAATAGTGAAGCGGCAAACTAATTATCGTAAATGGATAAAAAAACAAAAGATATAGGAGTTGAATCATTGTCAAAAGTCTCCCCTAATGGAGGAGATTTAGAGGGGGCTGGAGCTGGGCCCGCACCAGTTCTTTGCTTCGGTGAAGTGATGCTTCGATTGTCGCCTCCGTCAGATACTTCGTGGCTTCATAACCACAACATACATATAAACCTTGCAGGTGCAGAGTGTAATGTGGCCGTAGCGTTGGCTAAATGGAATATCCCGGTAAAATATTGTACTGCCCTTCCTGATAACCCTGTCTCAGCAAATATTATACAATACCTGCACGAGAAAAGTATTGATACTTCTGCTGTTTGTTTTAGCGGCTCAAGAGTCGGGCTGCTATACATTCAGCAGGGCACTGATCTTAAACATGGCGGTGTTATTTACGACCGTAAATACTCTTCTTTTGGTGAACTTATGCCCGGTATGATTGACTGGGATGAAGTGTTAAAAAATGTGCGATGGTTTCATTTTTCCGCAATAAACCCCGCATTGGGTGAAAATACTGTGGCAGTTTGCAGGGAAGCGTTGATCGCAGCGCAAAAAAAAGGAATAACCATTTCTGTTGACCTTAACTATCGTGCAAAACTTTGGCAATATGGCAAACATCCTTCGGATGTGATGCCTGGTTTGGCTGAATATTGTAATGTAATAATGGGCAATATATGGTCAGCCAATATGCTGCTCGGTATTCCGCTGGATCAAGCTCTGCTTGCGCAAAACTCAAAAGAAGCATTCCTTCAGCATGCGAAGAAAACTTCTGAAGCAATACAAGAGAAATTCAGCGCTTGTAAAAAGGTAGCATGTACCTTTCGGTTTGATAAAGCACCTGCGGGAATTAAATATTATGCAACACTGTATTCACATAGCAATTTATATATATCTGGTGAGTTTGAAGCAGATAATATACTCGATAAAATAGGAAGCGGGGATTGTTTTATGGCAGCATTGATCTATGGCGAATACAACAATCATACCCCGGAAAATGTTATAGAATATGCTGCTGCTGCTGCTTTTGGAAAATTGCAGGAGCAGGGCGATTTTACAGACCATTCAATTAATGACATATATAAAATAATTAAAGACCATGCGTACACAGTCTGAAACATTGGCCGCCATACAGGAGCAGGGGATACTGCCAATGTTTTCCAGTTCAAACCCGGCTGTTTGTGTAAATGTGCTGAAAGCACTGCATCATTCAGGAATGAAGGTTGTTGAATTTACCAACCGTTGCCCCGAGGCGCTCCAAAATTTTCAACAGGTAAAGGCAGCCCGCGATTCCAATATGCAGGATATGTTGCTGGGCGTAGGTACCATTAAAACTGTTGACGACCTGCGTAAATATATTGATGCCGGCGCCGATTTTATTGTATGCCCCGGTATGATACCGGAAGTGGGCAAAATGGCGGTGGATGCCGGTTTGCTTTGGATACCGGGTTGTATGACTGTTACAGAAATAATGATTGCAGAGCAAACGGGTTCACAGCTTATTAAATTGTTTCCGGGCAGTATATTAACGCCTGCATATATAAGCGCCGTAAAAGAAATATTCCCGGGTTTGTATTTTATGCCAACAGGTGGCGTGGAATTGGACAGGGATAATATTTCAGCATGGTTTAAAGCCGGTGCATGCGCGGTTGGCATGGGCAGCAAATTGGTTAGCAAACCACTAATGGAAAGCGAGCATTATGACACCATTGAGGAAAGAGCTAAGCAGGTGCTGGCGATAATTGCAAACTACCGCAAACCCGAGGCAGCGAAGGAAAGCGTTTAATATCTTAAGTCATTGGGTCATTGGTCAATAAGTCATTTGAGAAGGTGTGAATGAAAGCATAAATTCTTCTTTTGGGTTAACTTTGATGTGAAATACAGTTATTTTATTTTTATAATATGCCAATAAAGAGATCCTTTAATGCAGAGCTTCGTAGCTTTATTCTCCAACATGCAATTCGTCAAGAAGCGCTTACTTCCGAAATTTTGAAATTTATTTTCCGCATTTTAAAAAATGACACTAAAACCCTTGATAATACTTCAAGTAGCCTTTCTTTCAAAAACAAAATTGATCTTCTCTTAGACTTAGGTGACATAGAAAAAAAAGATCATTCTCATTTCATTAAATTAATGGAAATTAGAAATCAGTTTGCACACAATCCAAAATGTACCTCATTTGTTGCATTGAACAATATTAACTCTGACTATACAAAATTTTTAAAAAACTTCAAGAATGATGAAAAAAAACCTGAAGAAAGTCTTTGTGTTAGTTACATCTTCTTATTTAAACATTGTCACAAAATTTTGTGCCAAATAAAAAGATCATATCAATTGGGGTTTTTGACAGAATTGCAGAGATATCAATGTTATGAATTATTAAACAATAGATTTAATGATTGGATAACTCAAACAAAACAAGATTTTGAAGGATTTTGGCAGAAAGGTAAACACACAACGGAAACATTAGCTTCATTTAAGATAGAATTTTTCATTATGACTTTAGAAGCCTATAAATATAAAATGTTTGCAGATATTAGTAAAGATGTTATTGAAAATGCGCTGTATAATCAAATTTTTGCTAACAAAAAAATAACAGCAGAATCCAAATTTTTACTGAACAAAAGGGAGTAGCATATTTGCATCTTTCCCAGAAATCTATGGTTTCCCTTCTTCCAGACTTAACACTATATTTGCCCCTGATGGCTGCTCCGCTTCATTATATTATCAACAATAACACTTTCTGGCTTTTACCACAACGCGCCTTGTATTGGGAAGAACAAAAAACAATGATCGTTTCTGATCTGCATCTCGGCAAAACAGGCCATTTTCGTAAAGAAGGTATAGCTGTTCCACAAGGCGTTTACAAGGACGACCTTCATCGTTTATTTCATATCATACAGCAATTTAAACCTGCGCAGCTTATTATCGCGGGCGATATGTTTCACAGTAAAATGAATAAAGAAGTTGACCTTTTTGCACGATGGCGAAAGGATGTATCGCAATTACACATTCATCTTGTTAAAGGCAATCATGATATTTTGGAAGACGGCCATTATGCACACGCGGATATTCAAATTAAAGACAGTAGTATGCAGATCGGGGGGTTTTGTTTTGTGCATAATATGGAAGACCTGAACAACGGAAAACCCAACATAGATAGTGAAGCATCCAATAGTGTCAACAAAGTAAAAGGTAAACATTATTTTTTTTCAGGCCACATACATCCCGGGATAGTTTTAAAAACCGGTAGCCGCCAAAGCCTGCGGTTTCCCTGTTATTATTTTTCATCTTCTTATGCTGTGCTGCCCGCGTTCAGCGCTTTTACAGGTTTATATACTATTAACCCTAAAAAGAACGAAGCTGTTTTTGCAATAGTGAATAATGCCGTTATCAGGATGGATAAGAACTAACCGCCATCAACTCCCATAATAAAAACTTATCATTCTCATAGCCTTTCACGTTTCACGTTTCACGTCTCTTCACTCCGTTCTCAAACTCTTCACAGGATTTGCTACCGCCGCTTTAATTGCCTGGAAGCTAACTGTTAATAAAGTAATTAAAATAGTAACAAATCCCGCTGCAATAAATAGCCATACATTTATTGTTATCCTGTATTCATAATCCTGCAGCCATTTGTTCATGGCCCACCATGAAACCGGGGTTGCTATAACAAATGCAAGGGATACAAGCAGCAAAAAGTCTTTTGATAATATCGCGGTAATATTAACAAGGTTGGCTCCCAGGATCTTGCGTATGCCGATCTCTTTTACACGTTGCTGAGCGCTGTAAGCAGACAAGCCAAATAAGCCCAGGCAGGCAAGCAAAATGGCTATCGAGGCAAATATGTCCATTACTTTGCCGAGGCGTATCTCAGAGTTATAAAGCTTGTTATAGTCGTCATCCATAAAGCGGTATTCAAAAGGCATATAGGGTACCAGGGCCTTCCATTTTTCCTCCAGGGAAGCTATTGTTTTGGGAAGGTTGGCGCCCTGTACCTTAACTAACAATTCCCTGCCTCTTATTTCGGTAAAAAGCACCATTGGCTTGATGGGATTATGCAAAGACTCAAAATGATAATCTTTTACAACACCCCTGACGATACCGGGGCGTGAGTTATCTAAAAACATCTGTTTGCCAACTGCTTCGCCCGCCTTCCATCCCAATTGCTTTGCTGCGGATTCATTTAAAATAAAATGGTACGTTCTTTTTCCCTGCTCAACGGCAACATCTTTTGAATCCTGTTCTGTAAGGTTACTGCCGGCAATAATTTGCAGCCCTGTCGTTTTTATATAGTCCTCGTCAATTGGGTTGGCAATAACATTCATTTGAGATTTTTCCGGCATTGCTGCAGTGCGCATATTGTAACCGCCGCCGCCTTCAACTGGGTTTCTTACACAGCGCGAAACGCTTAAAACACCAGGGATTGAGGTAAACTGTTGTTTTATCAGCAGGATATTATCAAGCATTTTACTATCCATAGGCATTACCACAACATGTTCGCGGTCGAAGCCTAAACTTTTGTGCTGTATAAAATACAATTGTTTTTGAACAACAAATGTTGATACGATAAGAAACACTGAAATAACAAACTGGAATACTATTAGAGATTTTCGTAACCATTGTCCCGAGGCAGTGTTTTTAAATGCCCCCTTTAAAACTTTTACCGGCTGAAAACCTGAAAGTATAATAGCGGGATAACTTCCGGCTAAAAGGCTTACCAATACCACAATAGTTGCCGAAGAAAGCATAAAAGGTAATGAGAGCAGGTCAGCTACCTGTAGTTTTTTATCCGTCAATCCGTTAAACCATGGCAAAATGATGGCGGCAACAATGATGCTAAGCATAACTGATAAGAGGCATAACATGGCAGACTCGCCTATAAACTGCCAGAAGAGTTGTTTTTTGCCTGCACCTATCACTTTTCGTACCCCTACTTCTTTAGCTCTTTCCATTGCGCGTGCTGTGCTAAGGTTAATATAGGTAAAGCATGCTATTATTAAAATAAGCAAAGCCACTGCCGTAAGAATATAGATGTAACTGATGTTATTATTTGGTTCGAAGCCGCCATATTCTGAATGCAGGTGGATGCTCCTGAAAGGCTCCAGTAAAAAATTTATTGTAGCACCCTGCCCCGCCATTTCCTTCTTCATGAAGGGTGCAATTTTTGCCTGCAGTGTAGCGATGGATCTTTCGTCTTTAAGCAATAGGAAAGTGGTGAAATTGGCGTCCCAGTAAGAATCTTCCTGTATTTCGCCTGTAGAACAGAACGATGCAAGAAATTGAAATTTTATTTGCGAATTGGATGGGCAGTCCTGTATTATGCCGGTTATTTGATATATGCTGCTATCGCTGCCTACCCGTAACAATTTTCCCACCGGGTCCTGGTTGCCAAAATATTTTTTGGCTGCAGATTCTGTAAGCACAACTTTATTAAGGCCATTTAGGGCTTGCTTTGGGTCGCCGCGCAGCAGCTTAAAAGAAAACATATCGAAAAAGGTAGAATCTGCATACATAAAACTTTCTTTGAAAAGCTTATCAGCGTACCCCACTACTTCGTCGTACCTCACCATTCTTGCAGAAGCTTGCACTTCCGGGAACGTACGCTTAAATACTGGCGCCACCTTAGTGCTGGTAAAATTACCTTTCTGCAAATCACTGCTTCCATCAAACTTGTACTCCATTATCATGCGTACAATCCTGTCGCCCTTTGTTTCAAAGTTGTCATAGCTAAGTTCATGTTGCACATACAATGCAATAAGCAGGCAGCCACCCAGGCCAATGGTAAGGCCAAGCACATTTATTACAGAAGAAGTTTTGTTCTTCCACAAATTGCGGAAAGTAGTTTTAAGATAGTTCCTGAACATATAAATCCAGTTTATAGTTTCCAGTTTTCTAAGCGAATGATTGAATGCACACTCGTCCAGTTATCGAGCAGACGTTCACTCACTCCACATAATAAAGATTTATTACTTTCCAACCTTTTCACGTTTCACCTTTCACGTCCCTTCACTCCGTCCTCAAACTCTTTACCGGGTTACTCAATGCTGCTTTTATAGCCTGGAAACTAATGGTTATCAACGCTATTAATGCAGCCAATACGCCTGCCATTAAAAACACCCACCATGCCATGTGTATGCGGTAAGCGAAATCCTGCAGCCATTTATTCATTACAAATGCTGCAACGGGTAAGGCGATTACGGCTGAAACAGCAACCAGTTTTAAAAAGTCAATGGATAGTACGCGCACAATTTCTGATGCGCTGGCACCCAGTACTTTTCTGATGCCGATTTCTTTAATGCGTTGTGTTATAATAAATGCCGACAGGCCAAACAACCCAAGACAAGCGATAAAAATAGCGATGAATGAAAATATGGTAAACAGGCTGCCCTGTTGTGTTTCACTTTTGTAAAGCCGTGCAAAACGCTCATCAAAAAAAGTATATTGAAATGGTGTTTCAGGTAAAAAAGCTTCCCATTGTTTTTTAATGCCATTGATGGCAGACTCAATATTATTGCCCCTTAATTTTATTGACAGGTTTCCAAAACCCCCATTATTAGCAGAGGGTACAAGCAACACCAGTGGAACTATTATCTGGTGCATAGATTCAAAATGAAAATCTTTTGTAACGCCAATTATTTTGCCTTTTACATTCCCATATTGAAGAACCTGCCCTATTGCTTTTTGTGGTGATTTCCAGCCAAGCATTTGTACAGCTGTTTCATTAATAATATAATTACTGCTGTCAGTTGCGTACTGGTTTGAAAAATTTCTGCCTGCCGCCATTTCTATACCATAAGTTGGTATAAAATTATAATCGGCTGTAATGTATTTCAGGGCTGCATTAACGGGTTTCAGGCTATCGCCCGACATTACAGATGCCCCTTGGTCGTCTAATAACCTGCCCGTGGGTATACGCGATGACCGCCCCATATTTACCACACTTGCATCGCGCAATACATTGGAGCGGAAAGTTTCAAATTGATTATTCAGTGCACTGGCATAAGGCATTGTTATTACATGCTCCCGGTTATAGCCCAGCGAAGTGTTTTGCATATAGCTTATTTGCTGAAATACAACGGTGGTAGCAATAATGAGTACGATTGAAATACCAAACTGAAAAACGACAAGCACCTGCCTGAATGAAATACTGCCTGTACCCGCCTTAATAACACCTTTTAGAACGCTTACCGGCTTAAACGACGACATAAATAGGGCTGGATAAATGCCACTTATTATGCCCACCACAAAAGGCAATACCAATAATGGAATTATTATTTGGGGAGTGATCAAAGTGCTTATTGAAATATGCTGGCCTGAAAGATTATTTACCGGCTGCAATAAAAGCCAGGTGAATCCAAAGGCAAGTATTAAAGCCACCCATGTAATCAAAACAGATTCGCTTAAAAACTGCATAATGATCTCCTTACGTTGTGCGCCTACTACTTTTCTTACACCAATTTCCCTTGCACGCAATACAGACCGTGCGGTGGAGAGGTTCATATAATTTATGCATGCAATTAATAAAATGAATAATGCTATAGCCGAAAAAATATATACGCGGGTTATATCGCCGTTAGGCTCAGCCTCATCATCAAGATGCGATTGCAGGTGTATATCAGTTAATTTTTGAAAAAATAATTTTGTAAACTTTGACTGCTTAAAACCAGGTGGCAATACAACGCCTGGCCCGGAAGGGATAGGCATTACCTTGTCAATAAATGCGGGGAACTGCGCTGCAATTTTATTAACAGGGTAATTTTTAGGGAACATTAAATATGTATAGAACGCATTGTTGCCAAAGTTTGTTTCCAATTGTTTCTCGCCATAAATGGTGCTATCCTTTAATGTACTGAACGACATTAACATGTCGGGATGTATATGCGAGTTTGCCGGAAATGCTTCATACACGCCTGTTACTTTTAGGAGAGGCTGGTTATCGGCACGTATCAGTTTGTTCATAGGGTCTTCACTGCCAAAATATTTTGTTGCCATTTCCTCCGTCAGCAATATACTGTTCGGTTCCGTAAGGGCTGTATTTGGGTTGCCTTCTACCAGGGGAACAGGAAAAAAATCGAACATGTTCTCGTCGGCAAAATAAACATTGGTTTCATTAAACAGCTTATCCTTATACTTTATGGCAGCTATGCCATCCGGCAACAACCTGGTCATTTTTTCTATATCCGGAAATTCATGCTGTAATAAAGGCCCAAAAGGCGGTGCAACTGAACTCAGGTGCAGGTTCTCCTCACCATCCTGGTTTAAAAAGCTTCTTGTTACACGATATATTTGCCCAGCCTTTGGGTTGAATTTATCATAGCTCAATTCATTAATAACATAGGCAAGTATCAAAAGGCAGCAGGTTAAACCAACAGTTAACCCAAAAATATTAATGAAAGATGTAACCTTGTATTTACGAAGGTTACGCAGCGCAATTATTAAATAATTCTTTATCATATAATAACAGTTTTCAGTTTATAGTTTATAGTTTCCAGTTTAACGTTCTCTAAGCGAAGGATTGACCGCAGATTATCAGGATTGTAAGGATTATTGCAGATAAAAATAAAACCCATTCTATCCTGATTATCCTAAAAATCTGCCAGTCCGACCATTATCCGGGCGGGCGTTCAATCATCCATATAAGAAAAAGGCCTTCACTTTCCATCCTTTCACGTTTCACCTTTCACGTTTCACGTCGCCTTACTCCGTCCTCAAACTCTTTACAGGGTTAGCCATCGCTGCTTTTATTGCCTGGAAACTAATAGTACCCAAAGCAATGGCAACTGCTAATAAGCCCGCCACGCCAAACACCCACCAGCTAATGGTTATGCGGTAGGCAAAACCCTGCAGCCAGCTATGCATTACCCACCATGAAACAGGCGCTGCAACAAAAAAAGCAATTACCACCAGCATTAAAAAATCTTTCGATAAAACATAAACAACCGTTTGTGTTGATGCACCAAGCACTTTGCGTATGCCCACTTCTTTTGTGCGTTGCAGAATGTTGTATGCCGAGAGGCCTAACAATCCAAAGCATGCGATGAGTATGGCCAGAAATGCAAACAGCGTAAATACCTTTCCAAACTGCTGGTCTGCTTTATATTGCTGATTAAAGAAATCATCTAGAAAATAATAATTAAAAGGGTCCTTCGGGAAATATTTGTTCCATATTTTTTCTACACCTGCAATTGTCGTATGCAAGTCAGCAGTTTGCAGTTTTATTGAATAAGCATTCCGGGTATTGGGTCTTAACAATATTATCATAGGGTCAATGGGTTTTTGCAAACCCAGGTGATGAAAGCTTTGAACTACGCCGATAACTGTTAAAGTATCCCCGCGGACTATTTTTTTGCCAACTGCATCCTGCGCATCTTTGAAACCTAATAACACAGCGGCTTTGTCATTTAATATAGCGGCTTTATTGTCTGATGGAAAATCTTTCGAAAAATTTCTGCCGGCCAAAAGCTTTAATTCGAATTGGGGAATAAAATCATAATCAATACCTAAATGGTATAGTGTCACAGCACCCAGCTCCTTGTGGTCAACGCTTTGAATGCCACTAGTCCAATATATTTCATTGCCCATAACGGTTGTTGAGGCAGCCATTGTTTTAACACCATTTAATTTAAGCACATCAGTTTTAAAAGGTTGTAGAATATTTTGATATAATGAATCTTTTATAGATTGTGCCCCGTCTAAAACAAGGGTTTGGTTTATATTTACGCCTAATTGCTGGCTGCGCATAAAGTTTACCTGCTGATACACTATTATAGTACCTGCAATAAGGATAACAGAAATGCCAAACTGTAAAACAATTAATCCTTTGCGCAATATTAAACCGCCTGACGAATTTTTAAATGCGCCTTTTAAAACCGCTACCGGCTGATAACCGGATAAAACAAAAGCGGGGTATAAACCAGAAAGTAAAGTGCCTGAAGTAAAAATGCCGAGGAATATAAACCAGTATTTTGGCGTCATCTCAAATGCTGTTGCTACCCCTCTCCCCATTAATAAATTAAAGGCAGGGGTAAGAGTGTACACCAATATGCCGGAGATAAAAATGGCGGTAAAATTCAGAAGCAGGCTTTCCAGCATAAATTGTTTTACAAGCCCTGCCCTTGCTGCGCCGAGCACTTTTCTTACTCCAACTTCTTTAGCTCTCTCTACTGAACGGGCTGTTGACAGGTTGATATAATTTATCCATGCAATTGCCATAATTATAAAACCGATAATAAACATAAATTTCACCGCCCCACCATTGCCATTAACTTCGGCTTCTTGGTTATAATTTGAATATAGATATATATCGGAAAGAGGAATAATATACAGCCAGTCTTTTACATTGTTGGCTTTTGGCCATTCCCGGCTATTAATATAATGATCAGCAAAAGCAGGAAGTTTGGCCTGGAATTTCTGCGGGTCGGCGCCGGGTTTAAGCTGCAGGTATGTATAAAAATCGTACCAGCCAAACGAAGTATTTGCCTGGTTGGATGAATCCCCGCTTACCCTTAGTTCTTTTTCCAGTGTTGAATACGATACAAGGTAATTGATAATAAGGTGTGAGTTTGCAGGATAATCTTTGAACACGCCATTTATCTCATACGTTTGCACAATATCCTGGCTGCGCACGGTTAGTCTTTTATTCAATACATCTTCATCACCAAAATATTTTTTGGCCATACTTTCAGATACAATTATTTTATCGGGCGCATTTAAAGCAGTTACAGCATTGCCTTTTATCAGCTGTATTCCCAGCATATTGATAGAAGAAGGATCTGCGTAATATCCTTTTGTTTCATTGAATTTTACATTCCTGGCATCGTTGCTTAGCAGCACATTATTGTCAATTAACCTGCAAAAATTGTCAACTTCGGGAAAATCTTTTTTTAGTGTTGGCCCAATGGCAGGATAGCTTGTTGCAGATTGCCATGCCAGCTGGCCTTGTTTATATTGGTCTAACCGCAGGCGAAAAATGCGCGATGAATTTTTCGCAAACCGGTCATAGCTTCTTTCATACGAAACATATTGAAATATCAGCAGGCAGCAGGTAATACCAATAGCAAGCCCCAAAACATTTAGGGCAGTATAACCTTTTCTTTTTAAAAGGTTGCGAAGCGCGATGGTAAAATAGTTGCGTATCATAGAAAAACAGTTTCAGGTTTCCAGTTCCCAGTTTCCAGTTTTTTTAAGCGAATGATTGAACGACCGTCCGACCATTATCCGGGCGGGCGTCCCATCACTCCCCATAATAAAAATTTATCATTCTCCATTCCTTTCCCCTAAAGGGGGAAAGGGTAGGGTAAGGGGGCCGTCACTCACTCCTCAAACTCTTTACCGGGTTTGCAACAGCTGCTTTTATTGCCTGGAAGCTTACAGTAAACAGTGTAATTATAATGGCAGCAATACCTGCTATCACAAACATCCACCAACTGATGTGTGTGCGGTAAGTATAATCTTCCAGCCACTTGCTCATTGAATACCAGGCGATGGGCGATGCAATTACCAGTGCAACAAGTACAAGTGCCAGGAATTCTTTTGACAATAAATTAAATACTGAACCCACACTTGCACCCAGCACTTTGCGAATGCCTATTTCTTTAGTGCGTTGCTCAGCGGTAAACATGGCCAGTCCCAATAAACCCAGGCAGGAAATAAAAATAGCGAGGAATGCAAAACAGTTTGCGAGCTTGCCAACCATTTGCTCACTCGAATATAATTTCTGGTATTCTTCATCTGAAAATTGATAAGTAAACGGAAATTTTGGGTTTAGTTGTTTGCATATTTTTTCAAGGCTTGCCACTGCTTCTTTTGTTTTACCCGGCTGCGTTTTTATCAGGGCATTGCCCCAATCATCTTTTTCGCCAAGCCGCATAATAAGAGCATTAACGGGTACTTTTAATGAATTAAAATGAAAATCTTTTACCACACCTACAATGGTTCCCTTCTTGCCCCAAAACGTTAACCGCCTGCCGATAGGATCTTTATAACCTATTTTTTTTAACGCCTGCTCATTTAAAATATAACCCGAAGTATCAGTTGGAAAATCTTTTGAAAAATCACGCCCTTGCAAAAGCTTTATGTTCATGGTTGTTACAAAATCATAGCCTGTAGAGGCGTTTGTAAACATCGGCTTTGAATTTTGATCTTTGCCGTCCCAATCAACACCATAAGTGCCATTTTGTATTTGTGTAGGCGTTTGAGATATGCGGCTAACCTCTTTAATACCGGGCATGCTCAATGCCTGCTCTTTTAGCAATGCATATTGTTTAGGCAGATCGCCTTCGAGGGGGATGTAGATAAGATTTTCCCTATCGTATCCAAGATTTTTCGTTTGAATATAATTTATCTGCTTTGACACCACTATGGTAGCGATAATAAGCACAATGGAAAGTACGAATTGGAAAACAACCAACCCTTTGCGAAACCATGTTGCGCCAGGGCTGAATTTTAGAGAACCTTTTAGAACAGTTACAGCGTTAAATGACGACAGGAACAAGGCAGGGTAACTACCGGAAATAAGGCCTGTAACAAAAGTTAAACCTACAATGCTTAACCAAAAATAAACATCCGAAAAGGGGAACGAGATTTGCTTTTGTGTTAATGAATTAAATGGATGAAGCAATAATAACACTAAAATCAAGGCAACCACCGAAGCCATAAATGCAAGCAATACAGCCTCGCCAATAAATTGCCGCATTAATGCAAAACGAACAGCACCAACAACTTTTCTTATACCAATTTCCTTTGCCCTTTTTACTGAACGTGCTGTGGTAAGGTTCATAAAATTAATACAGGCTATGAGCAGTATAAAAATGGCTACAATGCTAAACAGTTGTACATATTCAATCCTGCCCCCTTCAAGTTTGCCGTTGGTAAAATTTGAATGCAGGTATATATCATCAAACCGCTGTATGCCCAGTTCAATTCTAAAACCTTTCCCCTGGTCTTTATTGTAGTTATCTAAAAATCTTACGATCTTTTTTTCAAACACAGCAGGGTCGGCCCCTGCTTTAAGCATTACTAATGTTTGTGGGCCATTATTGCCCCACTCTTTTGCCCAGGAGTTATCTTCTAAAAATGTATGCCAGCTAAGCAGGTAATCAAATTTTGATGAAGTGTTTTCCCCAAGGTTCTCAAATACTGCCGATACGGTATAATTTGTATGATCCTGGTAACGTATCGTTTTGCCCAGGGCCGCCCCGGGGCTTCCGAAAAAGTCGTTCGCCATTTTCCTGGAAATGGCAATGGTTGTTGGTGCATTTAAAGCGCTTGCGGCGTTGCCCTGCAATAAAGTATAACTGAACATTTTAAAAAAATCGGCGCTTGCATGGTTACCTTTTTCTTTTAATATTTTATCGCCCACCTGGAAGGCAGATTCCTCCTGCCATCCAAAACCACTTGAATACTGCACCTGCGGCATTACCCGTTTTATCTCATCCGGCAAAACACCCGGTGTTGAATGGAAAGCGTCAATTTTATTATCATAGTATTGCCGCTCATATATGCTGTAAAGCCGGGTAGTGTTTTTATTAAACTTATCCATGTTGCGCTCATCATTTATCCAAAGCAGTATTAGCAGGCTGCAGGCCATACCGAGTGCAAGGCCGAGTATATTAATAGCTGAAAATGCTTTGTTTTTTCGCAGGTTTCTTAAGGCAACCAATAAATAGTTTTTTATCATATAAGGAGTGTTTTAGTCTTTTAATAATTAGCGGTAAAGCACACTTTTCCCGCCGGTGCAATACAACTGTAAAAGGCTCTCAACCCTTATGCCAATGTTAAAAGCCTTGTGCATAAAGGGGTTATATGTTATTGCCCACAACAGGTGTACGAAAACGGACACTTATGGTACGAAATCGTACGTAGGGCAGCGAATGATGAAAGCCTGGTTGGATGGATTTTCTGCATTAACCCAACACGCATTTTCGGCACAATAGTTATCACCCAAACCTTGAGAATCTACATTCCAGCGTCCTTGAATGTCTATACAATCTCCTCATAATAAAAAGTTATTACTCTCCACCCCTTTCACGTTTCACGTTTCACGTCTCTTCACTCCGTTCTCAAACTCTTCACCGGGTTTGCTAAAGCTGCTTTAATTGCCTGGAAACTGACTGTTGCCAGCGCGATAAAAAGCGCCCCAATCGCCGCTAAGGCAAACACCATCCACGATATTTGTATGCGGTAGGCAAAATCCTGCAGCCATTTGTTCATAACCCACCACGAAACCGGGATGGCTATAACAACGGCAACCAAAACAAGCTTTATAAAATCCTTCGAAAGCATTGTCATGATATTTGGGATGTTTGCGCCCAGCACTTTTCTAATGCCTATTTCCTTAATGCGTTGTTCTGCAGCATAAGTAACCAGGCCAAACAGCCCAAGACAGGCAATAAGAATGGCAAGCACCGAAAAGGTGATGGAGATTTGGCCCGTGCGTTGTTCCGCTGAATATTGCTTGTTAAAATCCTCATCCATGAATGAATAGCTGAACGCCTGCCCCGGCACCATTGCCTTCCATTTAGCTTTTATTTGTGCAAGCAAGCCAGGCACATCTCTGGTAGTTATTCTTACAGCAAGACTACCATAATTGGGCCGCAGGTATAATGCCAGCGGGGTAATTTCTTCACGCAGGGTATTAAAGTTGAAATTTTTTATTACGCCAATAACATTAAAGCTGAGTGTCTTTTTTGTTTTTATATCGTCAATCCTGTAAAGCTTGCTTGTAAGCGGGTTTTTACCAGCGAGGAATTTTTCAGCTGCCTCGTTTATTATAACAGCGCCTGAATCGGACAGGTATTGTTTTGAAAAATTTCGGCCGAGCTTCATTTTCATTTGCAGGGTTGAAATATAGTCATCATCTACTTCCCACTGTTGTGCAGAGATTGCTTTCTTAATATCAAAGTCAGTAGTAGTAAACAACGCATCATTATTGCGCCATCCATTCACAGGCAAAAAACCAGTGTAGGTTGAGCTTTTTACCCCGGGCAATTGCATAAGCTCTTTTTTAAATGCCTGTGCCTGGCTACCCAGGGCATAAGTTTCTTTTATAACAAGTACCTGGTCTTTTGTAAAGCCCACATCCTTATGCCTGATGTAACTTAGCTGGTTATAAATAACCGCGGTGCCGACCATTAAGACAATGGAAATGCAGAATTGAAAAACAACAAGCGAGTTGCGGAGAAAAGAGCCTTTGAAGCCTCTTGACAATTTACCCTTTAATACTTCAATAGGTTGAAAAGAGGACAAAAAGAATGCAGGATAACTGCCTGCAAGCAAGCCAACAATAATCATAAGTAACAAAATAGATGAAATCATGCCCGGACTGAATAATGCAAAACCCTGCAAGCTTTTTTGGGCAAGCTCATTAAAAAGAGGTAATAGTAAAAATACAAGGCCAATGGCCAGGATAAAAGAGATAAAACTTATGAGTAATGATTCTGTAAGAAATTGCCCGATTAAATTTTTTCTTAACGAGCCCAATACTTTGCGTACACCCACCTCTTTAGCCCGGTTGGCTGAACGCGCAGTAGAAAGGTTCATGAAATTTACGCAGGCTATCAATAAAATAAAAATTGCGATAGCTGAAAATATGTACACATATTCAATGTCGCCGTTTGCGTCAAGCTCATCCTGTAAATTTGAATACAGGTGTATGCGGGTTAACGGCATAAGGCTTACTTTAAGGTAACCCCCACCCTTTTTAAAATCGGTTATATCAAGATTGATAATACTTTTTAGCATTGGCGCCACAAATGATTCAAACTTTCTGTTAAACTCAGCCGTAAGGCGATCAATATCCGTTCCCGGGCGTATTACCAAATAAGTTTGGTAATTATTACTGAGCCAGTTATCATCCTTGCTATCTGCGTTTTCGGACTGGGAAAGAAAGAAATCGAAATGAAAGTGCGATTGCTGGGGAATATCTTTTATGACACCGGTTATTTTATAATTTTTATCATTCGCTTCAATCGTTTGGCCCACAGCGTGGGTAGTGTTAAAGTATTTCTTCGCAATGGTTTCAGTAATCACCAGCGAGTTAGGGCTTTTAAGAGCCGTTCTGGGGTCGCCATCAATAAGGGGCAGCGTAAATACATCAAATAGTGTAGAATCAGCGTACGCAACCCTGTCCTCTTTAAATTTTTCTCCTTTAAACTTAATGGTAAGGCCGCCACCCCACCTAAACCTGTTGTAATGTTCAATTTGCGGGAAATCTTTTGAAAATTCGGGGCCCATCAATGCAGGCGCATCGGTACCGTTATAATGATTATCACCAAATTTAACTTCCTCGTCAATACGGTATATCCTCTCTGCATTTACATTGTATTTGTCATAGCTTAGTTCATCAAGCACATACAATAAGATTACCAGGCAGGTGGCTATGCCTGTTGCAAGGCCAATAATATTAATGGCGGAAAAGCCTTTATTTTTCCAAAGGTTGCGCAGTGCAGTTTTCAGGTAATTTCTCAGCATGGCATGGTTTTATAAGCTAAAACGCTGCCTGCGAAAAAAAGTTACTCTTGTCAAAAAGTTTTAAGGTTCTGTTACCGGCTTTACATCGCTGCTCATCGTCCCTTGTGGCACTCACTTGTACTGCAGCACTTATTTGATCAATCAGGGTGTTCGATACTCGGTTTTCATATTATTACAATCCGCATAAATCTCCTCATAATAAAATGGCCTTCACTCTCCACCCCTTTCACGTTTCACCTTTCACGTCTCTTCATTCACTCCTCAAACTCTTTATCGGGTTGGTTACCGCCGCTTTTATGGCCTGGAAACTTACCGTTAGCAATGCTATTAAAACGGCCAGCAAGCCTGCCGCAATAAATATCCAGACGCTGATTGTTATCCTGTATGCATAGTCCTCCAGCCATTTTTGCATATACCACCACGATAGCGGGAAAGCGATAAGACAGGATATGATAACCAGTATTAAAAAGTCTTTGGAAAGCAAGCCTGCAAGGCCCCTCTCTGATGCGCCCAACACTTTGCGTATGCCAATTTCCCTTGTTCTTCTTTCAGCGGTATAGGCAGACAGCCCAAATAAGCCAAGACAGGAAATTAATATAGCCAGTACCGCGAAAACACTGGCCAACTTGCCTATCAGAGCTTCCGTTTTAAAAAGCTTGTCAAATTCCTCATCCACAAATTTGTATTCAAAAGGGTAGCCGGGGTTAGCTTTTTTTATAACTTCTTCCGTTTTTGCCAGCGCTGCTGTAATGTTTGTATTGGCTTTATAACGTATGGTTAATGTGTAAGTGTTAGATGTATCGTAAAACAACACAAGCGGCGCGCTTGTTGCATACATATTATTGTAAACAAAATCATTTATAACACCTTTTACCGTGTATTTATGATCACCGTAAGTTAGTATGCTGCCAATAATATTTTTTTGCCTCATTATTTTGGCAAGGGCATCATTAATGATCACGTTGTTGCTGTCCGATTTCGAATCGGGGTAAAAATCCTGGCCTGCCTTAAGCTTCATACCCATTGTTGAAACATATTCGGGGCTTACATTTTCAACCGTTATTAAAATATCCTTGCTTACATCCTTGCCTTGCCAATTAAAACCCCCGGTATTACTGTTTAACTGCAATATTTGGTTGTTGCTCATTGTTGTATTTTGTACGTAACCCGTAGCAAGGAGCTGATTTTTTAGCGCCCCAAAATGTTCCCTCAATTTACCCTGCAGCCCGGTGTAAACAAGTCCCTGTCTGTTGTAACCTAAATCCCTGTCCTTAATATGATTTATTTGCTGATAGATTATGATGGTGCATATAATTAAAATAACTGAGATGGAAAACTGCACAATGACAAGGCCTTTGCGTATAAAGCCTGCACTGCCGGACACTTTTACCTTTAAACCTTTCAACACCATTACAGGATTGAAAGAGGAAAGATAAAATGCAGGATAGCTGCCTGCAATTAAACCCGACAAAAGTGTGATAACGAGTAAGGCACCAATATGCAGTGGTTTAAAAATATCAACAGCTAATTGTTTTTCAACAAGGCTGTTAAACGGGTGAATGAAAGTAAATATGAGGCCTGCTGCGGCTATTGCGCCTATAAACGACATAAATATTGATTCTCCCATAAATTGCTTTATTAGCTTTAATTTGCCCGCGCCCAGCACCTTGCGAACACCTACTTCCCTTGCGCGTTTTTCAGAGCGTGCCGTAGAAAGGTTCATAAAATTTATGCAGGCGATTATTAAAATTATCCAGGCAATTATACTAAAAAGGTTTACATATTTTATACGCCCGGGTACTTCTTTACCGTTTTCAAAACTGTCATACATCCTCCATTTTGTCATAGGGTATAACATCATCTTTGCAATAGTACCCTGCTGCTTAGTTTGAACATACCCATACAGCTTTTTATTTATAGCGCTTACATTGGCATTTGGTTCAACTTCTGCATACGTTATTATACCATTGCTTCCCCAGTTTTGCAGCCATTTGTTTTGGTCTTCATTTATTTTAAATGGAGAGAGCCAGTCAAACTTAAGCGATACATTTTCGGGCAGGTCTTTTATAACGCCTGTTATGGCATACTCATCTTTATTATTAACCTTTAGTGTTTTACCAATAATATCGGTTGAATTAAAAAAAGTATTTGCCATTTTTTCAGACACCACTATTGAATGCAATTGGGTAAAAGCGCTTACAGCATTGCCTTTAATGAACTTTAATTGAAACATGGTTAAAAAACCTGAATCAACATAATTGCCCTGTTCGTAAATAGTTTTATCACCCAATGCAAAAAGTACCTGGTTGCCCCATGTACTTCTTGCGGTTCTTTTTATACCGGGTATTTCCATTTTCATTCCCTCGGAAAGCGGCCCCGGCGTTGCATCGAATGTATAGGTTGTACCATCATAGGTTTGCCTGTCTTTAACCTTATAAATATTATCCCTGTTACTAAAGTAGTGGTTATAGGTCAACTCATCCTCTACCCATAAAAAAATAAGCGCGGCGCAGGCAATACCAACGGCAAGGCCAAAAATGTTTAAAAAACTGTAGCCCCTGTTTTTCCAAAGTGTTCTAAAGGTTGTTTTCAGATAGTTAGTAAACATATTTTCTCATTTAAATTATGTACTTCAAAAGCTGTAAAAAGGTTACAGGGTTTGAAAAAATAGTTACTGGTTACCAGTTACTGGTTTCCGGTTTATACGAAGAATTGAAAGCGGATTTTCATGAGCAGAAGGATTAACGCAGATAAAAATCCATTCCCATCCTGATTATCCTGAAAATCCACGTTCAATTATTCCCATAATATAAAGTTTTTACTCTCCACCCCTTTCCCCTATTGGGGGAAAGCCTGCCCGGCTGGGTCATTCAGGCGGGGGAATAAGGGTAAGGGGGCTATTCCGTTCTCAAACTCTTCACCGGGTTCATCAGCGCAGCCCTTATCGCCTGGAAACCCACTGTTAGCAAGGCAAGTAAAAGCATGCATATACCGGTGCCTGCAAATAACCACCAGCTAATGGTTATACGGTATGCAAAATCCTGGAGCCATTTATGCATAACATACCAGGTAACCGGCACGGCAATAATAAATGAAAAAGCCACCAGTTTTAAAGAATCCAGGGATAATAAAATAAGAATGTTAATAACACCGGCGCCCAATACCTTGCGGATTCCAATTTCTTTTGTACGCTGAACAGATAAAAAAGAAGCAAGGCTGAATAAACCTGAACAGGAAAGAATTATAGCCACCAAAGCAAAATATTCAATGATTCGGCTTAAGTTTTCTTTGTCTGTATAAAGCCTGTCCAGGTCTTTATCAAGAAAGCTATACTCAAATACGCGCTCGGGGAAAAACTTGTTCCATGTGTTTTGTATATATCCAATTGTTGCGGGAAGATGATCCGCCTGCACATTGATGGCAAATTGAGTGAACCTTGGCGCATTAACATCCATTATCAATGGCTGCATTGGCTGGTCAAGCGTGTTAAAATTAAAATCCTTTATTACACCGATCACCTGGCCTTTTTTGCCTGTTTCTGCTTCGCCTCTTACAATAGTTTTGCCGATTGCGTCTTCCGGGCTTTTCCAGTTGAATGAGCGTACCGCTGATTCGTTAAGGATAAAGGCGTTCAAATGATCTGTTCCTGTACTTTTTGAAAAACTTCTGCCAGCGGCTAAGGGAATATTCAATGCCTGCAAAAAATTATAATCAACCGATATCCACGGAACAAAAATGTTGCTCTTATTGGAAAAACCTTGCGGTATTACCAACCCCATTACAATACCCTGGCCGGGCAGCGCAGAAGCTGATGTCACTTCCTTTATTCTGCTGTTACGGCTTAATTCGGTTGAAAAAGCATTCATACGCCGGCGTATTGGCCCGTCAACTGTATTATCAATACCTGATGCGCCACTACCAAAAATAGGCACAACTAACATTTGCTGTTTTTGAAAGCCTAACGGCTTGTTGCGCACATATTGTAATTGCTGGTATATAATAGCAGCCCCAACGATGAGCGCTATTGAAATAGTAAATTGGGCAACCAGCAATGCTTTTCTTATGCTATTGCGATGCCCTTTTTCACCCGACTTTCCTTTTATAGAAACAGCGGGTTTAAAACGGCTAATAAAAAATGCCGGGTATAAACCCGCACAGGCCCCGGTTAAAAAAAATATACCTGCGAACAACAAAATATTTTGTATGCCAAAAAATAAATGCCATGATAGTTGTTTATTGGTGAGCTGATTTAGGATTGGCAGGCCCAGCCCTGCTAAAACAAATGCAACGGTAAATGCTATGAAACTTACTAACAGCGCCTCACCGAGGAACTGTATTACCAATTGCTTTTTATCGGCTCCAAGCACCTTGCGCATACCTACTTCCCTTGCCCTTGAAACAGAATGCGCTATGGAAAGATTGATAAAATTCACGTTGGCTATAAATAAGATAAGCAATGCTATGCCTGCAAAAATGTATATGTATATTATGCTGTTTGTGCTGGGGTTATTTGCAACATTTGCCGCATACAAATGAATTTTTCGCAATGGTTCTAATGCCAGGGTATTCATTTGCCTGTTACGGTCATTGCCATTTACTTTTAACAAGCTATTTAACTGGTGTTCTATGCTCCCGGGTTGTTGGCCCGGTTTAAGAAGAAAGTAGGTATTGGCGGGAGTGAATGTCCAGTCGTTTTTTATAAAGTCCCCAATATCCTTATTCTCTACTGAAAACAGTGTTTCAAATGCGATCAAAAAATCAAATTTAATGTCAGAGTTGGCCGGCATTTTTTTTACCACGCCTGTTACCTGCAGCAGCTGTTTATTTTCATATAATAATGTTTTGCCAACAGGGTTTGCTGTGCCAAAATATTTGGCAGCCATCTCATCGGTAATTACAACAGTATTTGGAGTAGCGAGTGCTTTATTTGCGCTTCCATCAATAAAAGGAACGGAGAATATATTGAATAAAGCCCCATCAGTAAAATATACATTCTGTTCCTGGAACCTGGCTTCGGCTGCGTGGCCGTTTTGGCTATTTCCCGCCTGCATTTCGCCGCTTCGCTGGTACAACCTCGCGGCAGCCTGCACGCCGGGTATTTTTGGCGTAAGTGCCGGTGCAAGCGGCACCGGTGTTGTTGCGTCAACAGTTATTTGGCCGCCTGTTTGTTTGGTTATCCAGTTGAGGCCATAAATATTATTAATGTTTGTATTAAATAAATTAAAGCTAAGCTCATCTTTCAGGTAGAGTAAAATAAGCATGCAGCATGCCATGCCAATTGCGAGGCCACCTGTGCTGATGAATGCTGATGTTTTTTCTTTCCAAAGATTTCGGTAAGCTATTTTAAAATAATTTTTAAACATAAAACACCTCCGGCTTTGCAGTTGTAAAGGATGAAATTTTTTACAAACGCAATGTAACAGATGAAAATATTTTTCATCCTTAAATTATACAAACGGCAAAAAAAGTGTACAGTTTGGGGTTCTGTGTTTTGGGTTGAAAGAAGTTTATAATTAACCAAATAATTTAACGTGGATTTTCAGGATTGCAAGGGTTTACGCAGATAAAAGTAAAATCCACCCCATCCTGATTATCCTGAAATCTGCCCGTCCGACCAATTATCCGGCGGGCGTTCAACCACTCCCAGAATAAAAAATTTTCACTCTCCATTCCTTTCACGTCTCACGTTTCACGTTTCACGTTCTCATTCCGTCCTCAAACTCTTCACCGGGTTCATCAATGCCGCTTTTATTGCCTGGAAACTTGTAGTTGCTAATGCAATGCTCAGCGCAAGTACCCCTGCTAAAGCAAACATCCACCACTCGATGTTTATGCGATAAACAAAATTTGTGAGCCATTTACTCATACCCCACCATGCCACAGGCGTGGCAATTATAAATGCTACTGCAACAAGTATCATAAATTCTTTTGAAAGCAACTGTACAATACCCTGCACGCTCGCGCCCAAAACTTTTCTCACGCCTATTTCTTTTGTGCGTTGTTCTGCAATAAAGGTTGAAAGGCCAAATAACCCTAAACAGGCAATAAGAATAGCTAATACAGAAAATATCAATATAATTTTGCCGATACGTTGCTCCCCTGTGTACATTTCATTAAACGAGTCGTCAAGAAAGCGGTATTTAAGCGGCAAACCCGGCGCCATTGCTTTCCATGTACTTTCCACATGCTTAAGAATTTCCGGAACATATGCGGCATTTACTTTAAATGATGCAAAGCCGCTGCTTGAGTGAAGGAAAAGCCCAAGCGGCCCAACCGTTTGTTTTAATGATTCGTAATTAAAATTCTTAACTACCCCTATAATATTATAGCTAATTTCCTGGCCAGGTGCATCGCCACTCCTGTATATTTTTTGGCCAATAGGATCTTTGTACCCCAGTATTTGTGCAGCAGTTTCATTAATGATCACAGCGCCAGAATCGCTTCCATATTCTTTCGAAAAATTTCTTCCTTTTGCCAACTGCATTCCAAATGTTTGTAAGTAGTCATAGTCTATCCTCCAGTTCTGCATATCAAAACCATTCTTTGAATCCATCACAGGCGACTTTGAAAAAACATTGTCGCTGCGGGAAGACGAAGAAACCGGCAAGTAGCCGCTTAACGTACCACTTTTCACTCCCGCCATTTTAAGAATTTCCTGTTTAAAGGGCACTGCATTATTGTTAAGTGTATAAACATTATTAACAATCAATACCTGGTCTTTATTAAAGCCAATATCCCTTGTTTGTATATAGTGTAGCTGGCGGTAAATAACAATGGTGCCAATGATAAGCATGATAGATGTAGTAAACTGTACTACAACCAAAACGCTTCTAAGGCTGCCGCTTTTGCCTAATTTTAATTTACCTTTTAATACTTCAATTGGTTTAAATGCTGAAAGAAAAAATGCAGGATAGCTGCCTGCAAGCAGCCCTACCACAAAAGGCAATCCTATTAACAACGGAAGAATAATTGGCGATAAAAGGCTTCGTACTGTCATGGTTTTATCGGCAACGCTGTTAAATAACGGCAGCACTAAATAACAAATGCCAATAGCTATGACCATTGAAAGAACAACCATTAAAACTGACTCAATAAGAAACTGTTTAATCAAATCTTTTCGCACAGTTCCCAATACTTTTCTTATGCCTACTTCCCTTGCGCGGTTGGAAGAACGGGCCGTAGTAAGGTTCATAAAATTAATACAGGCGATGATCAAAATAAATATCGCTACAGCAGAAAAAATATATACATATTGTATATTGCCGCCGGGTAAAAATTCGTATTGGCGATTGGAATATAGATGAATTTCGGTTAGCGGTATCAGCGAATACTCAAGCATATTGCCGGCCTTTTTAAATTCAGCCATACTTTTTATCTGTGTAAAAGTTTTTATCTCGGGTATTACGTATTTGTCAACGTATGTATCAAAATTCTTTTCAAATGCTTTGTAATCGGTTCCTTTTTTTAATAAAAGATAAGTGTGAAAATTATGGCTGGTAAACTGTCCCCACTGGTAATCAACATTCTTCATGGAGAAGAAAAAATCAAAATTAAAATGTGAGTTTAACGGGATGTCTTTTATAACAGCAGTAACCTTGTAGAGCGTTTTTGTATTATCATCTGTTTCAAGGGTTTTACCCACTGCATGGCTGGTGCCAAAATATTTATTGGCTGTTTTCTCCGTTATTACAACACTGTTTGGCTCATTTAACGCGGTTTTAGTATCGCCTTCAATAGCGGGCAATGTAAATATGTTAAACAAAGTCGAGTCAGCATGGGCAACATTATATTCTGTAATAAATTCAGTGCCTTTTTTAACAAGCTTGCTGCCGTTTGAATTATATATACGTGTATAATCCTCCACCTGCGGGTAATCTTTTTTAAGCACCTGCCCCATCATATCGGAGCTAAGCGGAAAATTAAGATCTGCACCCCCAAACCTAAGGGCAGCATTTATGCGGTATATCCTGTCAGCCTTATCATTAAATTTATCAAAGCTCAATTCATCAAGCACATACAATGCAATAAGCAGGAAACATGAAAGCCCAATAGCCAGGCCTGTTATGTTTATAATGGAGAACGTTTTGTTTTTCAACAAATTTCTCCAGGCGATAAGCAAATAATTTTTTATCATAAAAAACGGTTTTACGTTTTGTGTTCAAAATTTTATGTTACCAGCTTTTATATCCCTGCTCATCGTTCCTTGCGTCGCCTCTCTTATACTATATAACTTATGGCATCAACAAAATATTCATCACGTAATTTATTCATTTCATAATCCTCACCAATCATCCCCATAATAAAAATCGTTCTTCGCATTACCCCCTCTCCACCTGTGGAGAGGGGTAAGGGGTGAGGGGGCGCTTCTACTCTGTCCTCAAATTCTTCACCGGGTTTGTCAAAGCTGCCTTTATTGACTGATAGCTAACTGTAATCAATGCAATTGCAATGGCCAGCAGCCCCGCGCCTATAAATACCCACCAGCTTATGGTTACCCTGTAATCATAACCCTGCAGCCATTTATTCATAAACCACCAGGCGAAGGGTGATGCAAAAGCTATAGAGATTATAACAAGCCCGATAAAATCTTTTGACAGTAAGGTAGTGATATTTGTTACTGATGCGCCTAATACTTTTCTAACGCCAATTTCTTTTACCCTGTTCTCTGCCATATAAGTGGCAAGCCCAAACAATCCCAGGCACGAAATGCAAATGGTAAGAAAGGAAAAAAGTGCAGCCAGCGTGCCGGTGCGTTTTTCGTCGCTGAATTTTTTGGCATATTCATCATCCACAAAATGATATTCAAAAGGGTATTGCGGGTTATATTTTTTAAATATTTTTTCTACTGCGGCCAAATTTTTTTCAGTAGTGTTTGCACTGTTAAGCCTTATATGCATCGCGTTAAAAAACCCTTTGCTTCCTTCAATCACCATCGGCCTCATCGGTTCGTAGGGCGAGCGTATTATAAAATCTTTTATTACGCCCACAACATGCCATGTTACACCGTCATCCTTAATAATTTGCCCTATGGGTTCTTTAAATCCCATTGCTTTCACCGCAGTTTCGTTAAGCACTATCGCGGTTGAATCAGTTGGATAATCTTTAAGGTCAATATCCCGTCCTCTTGCTATTTTTACACCAGCGGTTTTTGCAAAATTTTCATCAGCGCAAAAGCGGTCGAAATCTGTTTTTGAATTAGGGTCTTTGCCCTGCCATTCAAAACCCCAGCTGTCACTCCATCCCTGTGTTATGGGTGCGCTTGTTTTTGTAACTGAGGTGGCAACGCCCGAGCTAAGCAATTCATTTTTTACAAGGTTGTAATTTTTGTCAAGGTCACCCGTGAGCAGGTGATAAATAAGGTTGTTTTTGGAGTAGCCATTATCTCTTTCCTGTGCATACTTTATTTGTTGTTCAACTATTACGGTGCAAATAATAAGAATGATAGCAAATGTAAATTGTAATACCACTAATATTTTGCGCGGCGTTACAAGCGCATTTATTTTTTTGAAAGTACCTTTAAGTACCCTAACCGGCTGAAATGACGATAAATAAAATGCGGGGTAGCTGCCTGCCAGCACGCCTGTAAACAAAACAAATGCAATGGCCGAAAGCCAAAAATAAATATTGCCGTATTCAATGGCGAGCTGCTTACTGGTAAGCTGGTTAAACCCGCTTAGCGACAGCTGCACAATTATAAGCGCTACTACACCTGAAATAGCTGCCAGCAAAATGCTCTCTCCTAAAAATTGCCCTATTAAATATTGCCTTTGGGCGCCCACCACTTTGCGAATGCCTACTTCCTTGGCCCGCTTTTCGCTGCGGGCTGTACTAAGGTTCATAAAATTTATACAGGCGATCAATAGAATAAATGCAGCAATAATACCAAACAGCCTTACAACATCTATACGGCCGCCAACAATTTTACCATTCTCAAATTTTGAGTAGAGCCTCCATTTGGTAACCGGGTGAAGAAAAACTTCAACCTGCTCCGATCCCTTCAAATGTCTTTTGGTGATATTTTTTATTTTATCATCAACAGCAGCCTCGGTGGTATTTGGTTTTAACTCAACTAAAGTGGAAGGCGAATTGTTATCCCATTCATTATCTGACCATCCTAATTTGTCGGCATATTTCATGGGTAATAAGTACTCAAAATTAAACTGGGTATTGTTGGGCAGGTCTTTTAAAACACCTGTAACCGTAAAATTCTCATTACTGTCAACCCTTAGTACTTTGTTCATTGCCTCATCATCGCCAAATAATTTTTTTGCCAGTTGTTGTGTTATAACAATCGAGTGCATATCGTTTAAAGCAATGGTTTTATTGCCTTTAACTAAAGGGAAAGTAAACATGCTTAAAAAAGGAGTGTCAACAAAACATCCCTGGGCTTTTAAATGCTTGTCGCCCACGGTAACTAAAAAGTTATTGTATTGCAGCCGCGATGTAGCCTGTATTTCGGGGTATTCGCGTAATAAAGCAGGCCCCAGGGGGAAAGGTGTGTTAGCCCAGCATTGCAATTTACCATCAAACACTTCTCTGTTGTAGGCCATATACAGCCTGTCTTTCTTCTGGTGAAACTGGTCGAAGCTTGCTTCATTTTGAATCCACAGCAAGATAAGTATTGCACTGGCCATGCCAATGGCCAAACCGCTGATATTGATGAATGAAAAGCCTTTGTTTTTCCAGAGGTTGCGAAAAGCTATATTCAAATAATTCTTGAGCATATAATATCAGTTTGCGGCTTGCACGAATGATTGAACGCTCGTCCGGCCAGGCATCCGGGCGGGCAGATTGTCACGATTGTAATGATTAACGCAGATGAAGAATAAAATCCTTTTCATCCTGATTATCTGCGTTCAATTACTCCCATAATAAAAATTGATCTTCGCATTATCACCCTCTCCACCTGTGGAGAGGGAAGGGGTGAGGGGGCCTACTGTAAAAACGTGCTTATCCTGCCAGGCAGTAATGAAAAATTTGCAGGATTATTGCATTGGCAATTTTTCCCGGGGGTGCTTGCTCCTCCCGAACTGCTTTGTTTTGTTGCGGGCAGGCTGCTTTCTTGTTTATCGTTGGGATTAACCCTATAGTTATAGAACACTAAACAGGAAAGCCCTGCAACACAAATACACATTAGTAGTTTAATGGCTGGTTTTTTAAACCAGGCCGCATATTGCGTAAAAAAAGATAATTGTTGCAGGGCCATAAAAATAGTTTTAGCGTTATTAGATCAATATATTTTCGGTGACGGTTTGCCCATCCAGCATACGGATAATACGATGGCTGTAGCGGGCATCATGTTCACTATGCGTTACCATTACTATAGTTGTGCCTTGCTCATTCAGTTCAGTCAGCAGTTGCATAACATCGTTACCGTTAGATGAATCCAGGTTTCCTGTAGGCTCATCCGCAAGAATCAGTTTTGGGTTATTTACTACTGCCCTTGCCACGGCAACACGCTGTTGCTGGCCACCGGAAAGCTGTTGCGGATAGTGGTTGCGGCGGTGCATTATCTGCACTTTATCCAAAACCGCTTCAACGCGCTTTTTCCGTTCGGGGCCTTTAATGCCTGTGTAAATAAGCGGTAATTCCACATTTTCAAAAACAGTAAGTTCGTCAATCAGGTTAAAGCTTTGGAACACAAACCCAATGTTGTGCTTGCGCAGGTCAGCACGCCTGCGTTCATTAAAGTGGGCCACTTCAATATCGTTAAAAACAAAGCTTCCGTTATCGGGATCGTCTAATAACCCCAGAATGTTTAAAAGGGTTGATTTTCCACAACCGGAAGGGCCCATTACGGCTACAAATTCCCCATTTTTTACCTCAATATTCAGTTTATTTAACGCAACTGTTTCTACTTCTTCAGTGCGGTAAATTTTTTCCATGTCGGTTATCTTGATCATGTTGGCTGCCATTTTTTCTTTTTTAATGGATTTATTAAAATTGTTATTAAACGTTGTTATTATTTAAAAGTTACAAGTTTTCAGTTGTTATTTCCCCGGTTTACTTAGTTAATATAAGTTCCTGTATATTGCCATAAGTTTCATAGCTGCTGGTGATCACTTTGTCACCCGGCTTTAAGCCGCTTAGCACCTCAAAATAATCCTGGTTTTGGTTCCCTAATACTATATCCACCCTATCAGCCTTGGTGCCATCCGGGCTAACCTTAAATATCCAGTTACCGCCTGTTGCCTGAAAAAAGCCGCCTCTAGGTATCATTATCGCCTGCCTTTCGTCGCTTAAGGCTAATAAAATTTGCAAGGTCTGGCCGCGGCGAAGGTCGCTTGGCACCTTGCCTACAAAATCCATATCTATTTTAAACCGGCCTGTAGTTTCCACTTGCGTATATACTTTTTTTACCACCAATTGATAGGTGCTGTCACCCAATTGAAACCGCCCTTTTAACCCTGTATATATGCGCGATAAGTGAAACTGATCGGGCTCAACCTGTACTTTAAAGGCGCCTATTACATCTATTTGCCCAAGGCGCTGGCCCGGGGTAATGTTTTCACCTACTTCAGCATTAAGGGATGTAAGCTGGCCGTCAACAAAGGCACGTACAATAAGGTCGCCAACCTTTTCCTTCATAATATTTAAGGCATTTTGGTTGCCGGCAGTTGATTGCTGTGCCTGTATGTTCTGCTGCTGGGTTGAAATTGAGTCCTGCTGTAATATCTGTTTCTGTAACTGTTCTTTGCCCTTATAATAATTGTAATTGTTTTCTGCAGATTGAAAATCCTGTAAGCCAATAGCTTTTTCAGCATACAGGCGTTTGTCAAGGTTATACACCCGCTCTGCTTCTTTAAGCGAACTTTGTATATCAGCCATTTGGGTAAGCTTGCCCACAGTATTTTGTTGTGCGGCATTCCTTGATATCTGCATTTGCGTAACTAAGTTATATAGGTTGGTTTGCTGTGTTACAAGCTGCAGTTCAAGATTTGTATTGCTTAAACGTAATATCGGCTGCCCTTTCTTCAATATTGCACCATCTTCTACATATCTTTCTTCCACCCTTCCACCTTCCAATGCGTCGAGATATATGGTTGTTTTTGGCAGTACTGTGCCATTTTCTGGTATGGTTTCCTGAAAAGGCCCTTTTATTACATCCCTTATTTCAATTCTTTCTGTTTGTGCATTAAGTTTCGTTTTCCCCGATGTGAAATAAATACTGCCACCGATTAATGCAAGAAGTGCTGCAATCCCCAAAATAGTAAGAATCCGCTTTTTACTCCATCTCTTTTTTTTAATTACTCTGTCCACGATTTTTGTTGTTTTAAGTTCTAAGTTTTTAGTTTTTAGTCCTGTTTGCCTTTTTCCGGTCAAATTTCCGCTTTTTTTTAAAAAACCCGGGCGTAGAAACACCAGGTGTTATTGCACATGAGAAACATAACCAATGCCTTTATGTAAAGATTGATGCCAAAAAAAACACCATTGAAAAACAAGCCTTTATAAAAAATCTCAAAAAACAGGTGTACGGTTTTGATACAGTTTGTGTCCGCTATTGTAACATGCCGCAACGGGCAGCCTAAAGTTACCAATTCATTACCAATGATTTAATGGTATGGTATATTTGTGGCAATGCCTGTACAAAGGAAATAAAAAGGCAAAGGGTTTGCAGGCC